>Ga0268299_1000443_pt1 | contig 130554 bp, 115 predicted proteins | sample NOBtaG_FD_193484 | JGI IMG/M metagenome (GOLD analysis project Ga0268299, IMG submission 193484) | Activated sludge microbial communities from bioreactor in Nijmegen, Gelderland, Netherland - NOB reactor | ecosystem: Engineered > Bioreactor > Aerobic > Activated sludge | place: Netherlands...
TCTCTCTCTCTCTCTCTCTCTCTCTCTCTCTCTCTCTCTCTCTCTCTCTCTCTCTCTCTCTCTCTCTCTCTCTCTCTCTCTCAATCCCACGGTCCCACTATCACTTCATCTCACCCGTTCATTTGTGCGACACAATCAACCGCTGAGTCGGCGGCAATTCATGCAACTGGCTTTGAGAAAATCCCGCATTGGCGAACATTCGTTCGTATTCGGCGAAGGTGTAAGCATCGCCGGCGGCAGTGGAACACAACATCATCAAGGCGAATGACGCCATCATCGGCGGCGAAACGCGATCTTCATCGGGAACGAATTCCAGCGTCAACGCCCGCCCGCCTTCGGCCAGCGCGCCGTGGACTTTCTTCAGCAGGGCTTCATTCGTCGGCACATCGAAATGATGCAGAAAGTTGGTCAGCAGAATCAGGTCGTAACCGCCGCCGAAATCCACGTCAAAAGCGCTGCCGGGCAACAAATGGTGACGATCCGCGACGCCGAATTTCGCGGCATTTTCAGACGCGACAGTCAGCACTGACGCCCAATCCAGCGCCGTCACCTCTACATTCGGATTCGCCTGAGCGAAAGCGATGCCAAAAATGCCGTGCCCCGCAGCAACGTCCAGCACACGAATCTTGCGGTCGGCATCAACCCGGATCAATTGCGCCATCGCCTGAGCCGACGGCATCATCATAGGCATCATGGCGCGAGCGAATTTCACCCACACGGGATTTTCAGGCGAAACAGTTCCTTCGGCGCTGATAGTGGTTCCGCCCTTGCGAACCGCGCCAGCGACGTCGCTCAATCCGGCGACCATCATCGGATCGAGCAGGAACTCAATCACGCCGCCCAGATAAGCGGGCGAGCGTTGATCCAGAAAAAGCGCCGAATCCGGCGTCAGGCGGTATTGCCCCGCCTCTTTGGTCAAAAAGCCGTTGATGACCAGCGTGTCGCACAAAATGCGCGCGCCGCGTTCGCTGCTCTGGCAGCGCGATGCAATTGCCTCAGCAGTCGTGTTGCCTTCGCCGATGGCGGTGAACATTTCCAATTCGATGGCGGCTTTGATGACAGCCGTTCGTTGATAGGCGTTGATCGTAGTAAAGAGTAATTCCGGTGACGGTGAAGGATTCATCTGACGACCTCCTGTTGGTGGTTTGGTTGAATGCTGTTTCGAGCGGCGCAGACGGTACTCTGATTTTTTGCGGCTTGCAATCTTGCCAGCTTCAATGGAAACTCCCGCCCTTAAAAAATCACAGTAACAAACAAACCCGTTGCCCATCAGGCGTTCGCCGCGCAGGCGTTCAAGCCGACCAGAGGAGTTATGCCCGAAGACTTTGAACTGTTGCTCAACAATTACGACGACGCCATCCGCGAGCTTGCCATCGAAGCCCGCGCCCTGATTGTCAAACTCATCCCGAAGGCCGAAGAAAAGATTTATTTCGGTTGGCGTGTCGTTCGATACAGTTTGAACGGCGCGATGGGCGGGCAATTCATCGCCATCGGCCCGCACAAAAAACACGTCAACCTGTACTTTATGAACGGCACGGAACTGGACGACCCAAAAGGATTGCTGACCGGCGAAGGCAAGAAAATGCGCCACGTCACCATCACCGAAGCCAAACAACTGAAAAGCGCTGCGCTGAAAACGTTGATAAAAAGCTCCGCCAAACAGCAGCAGACAAAATTGTCTTGAAGATAATCGAAACAGCGGCGAGGGTTTGGCCGTCTTGAGTAGTTCAAATGGAATGAATTCCAAATCTCTGATTGAACCTTGCCGCGCGCTAGTTCGTTTGTTTCGCTTCAATCAGAACCACATTTCCACCAACACAGATAGAAAGGTTTATCAGTGAAAGCAAGATTTGTTTTCGGAGTAGTTTTCAGTTTGCTCTGCCTGAGTTCCGTCGCCTTGGCGCAAAACTACCGCGGTTCCGTTCGTGTGCGGGTTAGCGACCAGAATGGAGCCGCCGTCAAGGGAGCCAGGCTGAGCATAGTTTCCCAGGACACCAACGAAACCCGAACTTCAACCAGCAACGAACGCGGCGAATACGTTTTTTCGCTGCTGCGACCGGGCGCTTACCGGTTGCAGGTTGAACAAACGGGATTTCAAACCTCTTCCAGCGAATTGATCGTCCGCGTCAATCAGGAAGCAAAACTGGATGTCGCGCTGTACGTCACCGGGACTCAGGTTGATCCGATCATCGTTTCCGATTCGGCCAGCCCGTTGAAACAGGACAGCGCCGCGCAAGGCGCAGTGATTGACAACAATCAAGTCACCGGCTTGCCGCTCGATGGCCGCAACTTCCTGGAACTGGCCTTGCTGGCTCCGGGCGCTACGCCTTCTGCTCCGGGTTCCGCCGGTTCAGTGCGCGGCGATTTCGCTTTCAGCATCAACGGCCAGCGCGAAGACGCCAACAATTTTTTGCTGGACGGCGTGTACAACGTTGATCCGAAGCTGAACACATTCGGCGTCAAACCGCCTGTTGACGCCATACGCGAATTTGAAGTGCTTTCCAGCGTGTATGACGCATCGTTTGGCCGCAGCGCCGGAGCGCAGGTCAACGTCGTGTTGAAATCCGGCACTAACGGCTTTCACGGCACTGCTTATGAATTTTTGCGTAATCAGTCTCTGGACGCCCGCAATTACTTCGCGCCCGCCGACCAGCCTGATCCAACCTATCGCCGCAACCAGTTCGGCTTCAGCTTCGGCGGCCCCATCGTCAAAGATCGCAGCTTCTTTTTCGGCGATTACGAAGGGCTTCGTGGCCGCGAAGGCATCACGCGATTGGCCAACGTGCCGACGGCGCGCGAACGCATCGGCGATTTTTCGCAGCTTCCGCAACAGTTCTGGCCGCTGATTCCCGGCACGCAAACGCAATTTCCCGGCGGCGTCATTCCGCAACAGGCGTTGAATCCCATAGGGTTGAAAATCGCTGCGCTGTATCCGCTGCCGAATCGCAACGTGCCCGGACAGAATTACGTCGCTTCGCCCGTGCAACGCGACCGCAACGATTCGTTTGACGCGCGGGTGGATCACAAATTCAATGATAATTCGCAATTCTCGGCGCGCTACAGTTTCGCCGACCGCACATTGTTCGAACCTTATTCGGGCGTGACGCAGGTTTTCGTGCCGGGTTATGGCAACACTGTTTATCGCCGCGGCCAGAATCTGATGCTCAACGAACACCACATCTTTTCGCCGCGCTTCGTCAACGACGCGCGCTTGGCGTTCAGCCGTGTCGGAAATCAGGTGCAGATCGAAAACGCAGGCGTCAGCGTCAACCAGCAGGTCGGCTTGCCCGAACTGTCGCTGAACCAGCGCGATTACGGGTTGAGCTTCATTCGCGTCACGGGTTATTCGCCGCTCGGCCACGAATACAACAATCCGCAGGATTCGACGACAAACGTGTTTCAGTTTCTGGATACGGCGACTTACGCCACCGGATCACATTTGCTGAAATTCGGCTTCGATTTTCGTTACGCGCAACAGAACGCTTTCCGCGATGTGCAATCGCGCGGCTTGATGACCTTCCCCGGCCAGATTTCGTTCGTTTTGCCCAACGGACAGCCGACTGTGTTTCCGTTCATCACCGGCAATCCGCTGGCCAATCTGCTGTTCGGTTTGCCGCTGGTGACGGGCGGAGCGCGATTGGACAATCATCAGCATCTGCGAACCGAAAGCTACAACCTGTTCATCAATGACAACTATCGCATCACGCCGCGTCTGACGCTGTCCGCCGGGTTGCGCTACGAATACAATTCGCCGCCTGTTGACGCCAATGACCGCGCCAACATCTATGATCCAGCCACAGGAAAACTGGTTCAGGTCGGCACGGCTGGAATTCCGCGCGCCGGATACGAAACCGACAAAAACAATTTCGCGCCGCGCATCGGGCTGGCTTATTCATTGGGCGCGAACAACACCACAGTCGTTCGTGCCGGTTATGGCGTCTACTTCGATCAATCGCCGCTGGCTCCGGGCGAAGGTTTGTATTTCAACGCGCCGTATTTCGATTTCCGGTTTTATTACCAGAACGATCAAGCGCCGTTGACGCTTTACAATCCTTTCCCGTTCAACATTCCCAGCTTCGCGCCTCCATCGGCGTTCGCCTTCGACAGAAATCTGCGAACGGCTTACACGCAACACTGGAATCTGAGCGTGCAGCAACAACTCGGCGGCAACACCGTTGCCGAAGTGGCTTATGTCGGATCGAAAGGAACCAAGCTGCTGGCGTCGCGCGACATAAATCAACCGGCGGCCAGCATTCAGCAACCCAATTTGCCACGCAACCCGCTGTTCGGCGAAATCACTCAACAGGAAAGCAGCGCCGCGTCGAATTACCACAGTTTGCAGGCGCGATTGCAGCAACGATTGACCGCCGGGTTGTCGCTGCTCGGCGCTTACACTTTCGGCAAATCCATTGATAACGCATCGGGAATTTTTTCCAGCACGGGCGATCCGAACTATCCGCAGAACAGTTTCAACATGGCCGCCGAACGCGGACGGTCGGGCTTCGACGTGCGGCATCGCCTTTCGCTGAGCTATTCCTACGAACTGCCCTTCGGCAAAAACCAGAAAGGCGCGGCGAAAGCGTTGCTCGCGGGTTGGCAAACTTTCGGCGTGATTACGCTGCAAACGGGACGACCGTTCACCGTCGCGTTGTTGCCGGAATTCGACAACAGCAACACTGGCATTTCCAATCTGGGATTTTTGGGCAACGACCGCCCGAATCTGATTGGACAAGTCCGGCTGGACAATCCGACGGTCGAACGCTGGTTCAATACGGCGGCCTTTGCCGTTCCAGCGTTTGGCAATTTCGGCAACTCAGGCCGCAACATAGTGGACGGCGACGGGTATCAGAACGTGAACTTTTCGCTGGTGAAAAACACTGCGATCAAGGAAAGCGTCAACGTGCAATTCCGCGCGGAGTTTTTCAACCTCTTCAATCATCCAAACTTCGGCTTGCCGGATAATTTCGTCGGCTCGCCTTCGTTTGGCCGCGTGTTGTCGGCGGAAAGCCCACGACGAATTCAGTTCGGCGTGAAACTGATTTACTAGGGGTTGTCGCAACTCAACAAAAAACGCCCGGACTGTTTTGCCAGACAGTCCGGGCGTTTTTGTTATTGTTTTTGGTAAAGCGCCGATTCGCCAAAGCGAGTTTCAGCGCCGATCACGCAGTACGGACAAATAGGCGGTCCACGGCCCTACATTCACGCTTTGCGTTTTGGCGATGGTTCGGGCTATTTGCACCAGATGATCCAGGTCGTGAACCATCCAGGTCGCCAGCAATTGCGCCAACGTCACAGTTCCGAAAGCCGGATGCTGGCCAGTGAGATTCAGGTCGTTTTCCGTCAGATGAAATTCGTCCAAAACCGAAAGGCTTTCTCGCCTGAGCGCTGAGAATTCTTCAAGCAATTGAGCCAACGGCTTTCCTGCGCTTTCAGCAAACTGTGCCTCTCGATCAAACGGATCGAAAGGCCGCGTTTCGCCAGCCAGAATGTGACGCGCTCGCGGAATCCAGTCCGCGCGCTCTCCGTGAATCAAATGCCCAACCACGTCATAAGGCGACCAGGTTCCATCACCTTCCGTCGCGCGAACGAACTCATCCGGCAAATCACTCAGCCAGACGGTCAACATCGTCGGCGTTCGTTCCAACACTGAACGTAAATTGTCGAGATTGAATTGTTGCGTTCCCATTCAAGCTTCTCTCCTTTTGCAAGCTATTTGCTGCCAGCGTTCCCAATGCAATACAGATGCTTTTCGCCGCGAATGAAAATCTTTCCAGCGGCTATGGCCGGAGAAGCCAGCACGGGTTCGTCCAGCGAATTCGTGCCCAGAACTTCATGCGTCGGCCCAGCTTTGATGACAAACGTGTCGCCGTCTTCGCTGGTCAGAAACAGTTTGCCGTCAAACGCCACCGGCGAAGCGCTGAAGCTGGCGGGAATCGGAACTCTGCCGCCTTCATATTTGATCGCGCCGGTTTTGGCTTCGATGCAGGTCAGAATGCCCTTGTCGCTGATCAGGTAAAGGTATTCGCCATACAGAATCGGCGAAGCAACATAAGCCGTTCCCTTGTCGTAACTCCACACCAGATTTTGCGTTCCAGTGATATTGCCTGTGCCGCCGTATTTGATGCCCATTGCGCGTTTGCTTGGGTAACCCGTTGCCAGAAACACCATTTCGCTGTTGGCCACCGGGCTGGGAATGCCCCAACCTTTGACGCCTTCGCAACTCCACAATTCCTTGCCGGTCGCCGGGTCGTAGGCAACGACGGTTTCCCAACCATTGGTAATCAATTCATCGTGATTGCCGCTGCGAACAATCAAGGGGGTTGAGTGCGTTTTGCGATGATCGCGTTTGACGCGCCAGACTTCTTTGCCTGTGCGTTTGTCCACGGCGGAAATGAACGACAAATCCTTGCCGCCGTCTTCCAGATCGCATTGCAGGATAATCAAATCCTTGTACAAAACCGGCGAAGTACCCGGCCCCATGCCGACTTTGCTGATTTTGCCGACCGAGGTTTTCCAGATCAGCTTGCCGTTGAAGTCGTAACAATACAGCCCTTCGGCTTCAAAAAAGGCGTAGACGAATTTGCCGTCAGTCACCGGCGTCCCCGAAGCGTAAGTGTTTTTTCGGTGGCGGTCGTCATAGACCGTTCCTTCGTAAGCGACCTGTTCCCACAGAATCTTCCCGCTGTTACGATCAAAGCAAAGCACTTTCAGAGTGTGTTTGCGATTGCCAGAAGTCGCGTCCGGATGTACCCAGACTTTTCCGCTGCGAACGTGCTCGACGGCTTTGGCTCCGGGGATGATGTCGCCTTCGATGTCCGTCGTCAGGAAGATTTTGTTTCCCCACACCACAGGCGAAGAATGCCCGCGCCCCGGCAACGGAGTTTTCCACTGAATGTTTTTGTCTGCGCTCCATTCAACGGGGAGGTTCTTTTCGGCGGAAATACCGCTGCCATTCGGACCACGAAATTGCGGCCAGTTGGTTTGGGCAAAGGTAGTCATTCCGCAAATCAACAACAGGAACGAGGCAGAAACTAGGGTGATGGTTTTTTGCTTCATAACGATGAACCAGGAATGCTTTTTCAACCGCAGAGGCGCAGAGAGCGCAAAGATGGCGCAGAGTGATAATTCAAAAATCATTCTTTTCTCTGCGCGAACTCAGCGTTCTCCGCGCCTCTGCGGTGAGTTTTGGTTTACTTGAGTTATTCGACCTTGTTGAACACGCGCTTGGATTCAAAGCTGGCGTTGCCACGATCAATGAAATAATCCACCGTCAAGGTTTTGCCATCGGTGGCCAGAGTCCATTTGCGCGTGATTGTAGTGACGAGTTTGCCGTCCACCAGCGTTTCATCCTTTATCAGAATTCCGCGTCCGTTCGGCAACCACGAAGCGGTTCGTTTGCCAATGGCGTTGGGCGGAGCCGCCGGTTTGAATTCAACTTCCTTGCCGTCCAGCGTGTAGTTTTCAGTCAGCTTTTGTTCCGGGTTGTTGCCGGTTTTGACTTTGGTGTCGAAAACAATCTGGTCGCCGGTTTGCGTAATCGTCGCCGATTGTTCCAACCCGGCGGGGTTGCTGAAACTTTTCAATTTGTCCAGTTCCCAATTGCCACTGAAATTCGGTTTCTGAACTGCAAAAGCGATGCTCAGCAAACCGAGTAGCAGCGCCAATCCGATCAATAAACTTTTGGTCTTCGTCATTGCTTCCTCAGAAAAGACGCCGCAGATGAACGCCGATAAACGCGGATCTGCGCGATTCTGCGTTGATCTGCGGCGAAGTCTTTCATTCTTTGTAAGTGTCCGCCAAACAACCTGGGGGAACTCCTACTTTTTGTTGCTGATGCAGTACAGATTCTTTTCGCCGCGAATGAAAATCATTCCATCGGAAATCGCTGGCGAAGCATAAACCGGTTCGCCAACCGAATTCGTCGCCAGAATTTCGTACTTCGATCCGGCTTTGACGACGTAAGTGTCGCCGTCTTCGCTGGTCAGCAGAATCTTGCCGTCAAACGCGACGGGCGAAGCCGTGAACGTAGCCGGGACTGGAATGCGTCCGCCTTCGTAAATCAACTTTCCGGTTTTGGCGTCCAGACAGGTCAGAATGCCGCGATCGGTCATCAAGTAGATGTTGTCGCCGTACAAAATCGAAGACGGTATGTAGGCGGTTCCCTTGTCATAACTCCAGGCCAGATTTGTTTCCGTCACGTCGCCCGAACCACCCAGCTTGATGGCGAAGGTCTTTTTCGTCGGATAGCCCGAATAAACATAAACCATTCCGAATCCGGCCAGCGGCGTGGGCAGCGCGTTGCTCTGAAAACTTTTCACCCGCCACAACTCTTTGCCGGTTTTCGGTTCGTAGGAAATGATCCACTCAAACCCGCTGGCCACGACTTCCGTTCCTTTGTCGGTTTTGACCACCAGCGGAGTTGACCAACCGGCTTGAACTGGTCGCGGCGTGCGCCACAATTCCTTGCCGGTCTTTTTGTCCACACCGGCGATGAAAGATTTCTTGCCTTCGTCTTCGTCGCATTGCAACACAACGACGCCATCAGCCAGCACAGGCGAAGTGCTGGGTCCCATGCCTACGCTGGCGATTTTGGCAATCGGCGTTTTCCAAATCAGCTTGCCTTTCAAATCGTAGCAGTACAGCCCATCGCCTTCGCCGCCGAACCAGGCGTAAACGTGCTGGCCATCTGTGACCATTGTCGGCGCGGCATAACTGCCTTTGCGATGGCGTCCGTCATAAACAGTGCCGGTGTAGGCGGTATGTTCCCACAGTATTTTGCCTGTGTTGCGCTCAACGCTCATCACTTTGAACGTGTGATTGCGATCAGCGGCTATCGAATCTGGATGCAAAAACTCCTGCCCTTCGATCATGTGCTTGACGGCTTTCGCTCCGGGAATAATGTCGCCTTCGATGTCGGAAGTCAGGAAAATCTGGTTCCCCCAGACTATCGGCGACGAATGCCCGCGTCCGGGCAAGGCCGCTTTCCATTTGATGTTTTTGTCGGCGCTCCATTCGGTCGGCAGATTGGTTTCGGTGGAAACGCCTGTGCCTTCAGAACCGCGCCACGATGACCAATTGGCATTCGCAGCGGCATCGGACGTTGCAGGCTTGAATGCGACGAAGGCAATCAAGCCCAAAGTGATTGCTGAAAACAGCAGAGTCAGTTTTCGATTCATTGATTTGGTTACTCCTGTCTGTGGTTAAGCGCAGGATTTATGCTCACGGTCAGAAAGCAGTGTTCGTTAAAGTTTGATGTTAGGCACGATCTTGGATTTTTTGATTTGCCCGGCATGCGTGTGATACGCGACTTCTTTGTTGCTGTTGACAACCCAAACCTCCAACGCGCCTTTGGCAAGGTAAAGCTCTACTTTGTGTTCGATTTCTGCTTTTGTGTTGCGCGGCGAAACCACTTCAACACAAATTTCAGGGGCTTTGGGATAAGGCGTCACGTCGCCGAACTCGGCGATAAAATCATCGGAAGCCCACGCAACATCCGCCACCTTCACGCCATCGGAAGTCTGAATAGAACACTCAGTGATTGTTGTGCCTCGCTTCTTTCTGTTTTGAATCTTGCGGCCTACTTCAGATTGAATGATGCCATGCCTGTTTGACGCAGGACTCATCAAGATTTGTCCGAACTTGTTTGTCTCAATCTTGAACGGCAAATCTTGTAAAAGTGGGTTGTTGATAATCTCATCCCAAGTCATGACGTTTATCCTTTCTTGCCGATGCAGAACAGGTGTTTGTCGCCGCGAATGAACAGTTTGCCGTCGGCGATGGCAATCGAAGTCCGCGAAGGTTCGCCAATCGAATTCGTGCCCAGCACTTCATGTTTCGGCCCGGCTTTGATGACAAAGGTTTCGCCGTCGTCGTTGGTCAGCAGAATCTTGTCTTCAAACGCCACCGGCGAAGCGCCATAAAACTTGGCGTTGACCGGGACGCGACCGCCTTCGTACACGATTTTGCCGGTTTGGGCTTCCAGACAGGTCAACGCGCCCTGGTCGTTCATCAGGTAAACGTAATCGCCATACAAAATCGGCGAAGGCACATAAGCCGTTCCTTTGTTGTAAGTCCAGGCGATGTTTTCCGTCTTGTCCAGATTTCCTGAACCGCCGAGCTTGATCGCGGTGATGACTTTTGAAGGATAGCCGGAAGAGAGAATCGCCAATCCGTGGCCGATGACCGGTGTTGCAATCGCGTGGCTTTTCAATCCGCCCGCGCGCCAGAGTTCCTTGCCAGTGGCCGGATCGTAGGAAATCAGAAATTCGTTGCCGCTGGTGACCATTTCAGTGCGATTGCCGACTTTGACGATCACAGGCGTCGCCCAACTGCCTTGAATCGGGCGTTCGACGCGCCAGACTTCCTTGCCGGTCTTTTTGTTGAGCGCGACCATAAACGAATCTTTCGGTTTGCCCAGGCTTTGATCGGCCAGCAGAATCACCAGGTTTTCAAACAGCACAGGCGAAGTGCCAACGCCCATTCCAAACGTGCTGATGTCGCCAATATCGTTTTTCCAAATCAGCTTGCCGTTGAAGTCGTAACAGTACACGCCTTCAGAGCCGAAATAAGTGATGACGTATTTGCCATCCGTGACAGCAGTTGGCGCGGCGTAATTGCCGCGTTTGTGGCGGTAATCGTAAACCGTGCCTTCGTACGAAACCTTCTCCCATAGGATTTTGCCGCTGTCGCGATCCAGGCAAAGCGTTTTGAAAGTGTGCAGCCGATTGACGCCGTCCCATTCGGGATGCGTGAACTCTTTTTCGCCCAGCATGTGTTTCGGCGGTTTGTGCGATTCGGGAGCCGGACCGCCTTCGACATCGGTGGTCAGGAAAATGCGATTGCCCCAGATGATCGGCTGCGAAAATCCTTTGCCGGGCAGCGCCACTTTCCACAAAACGTTTTTGGTGTCGCTCCATTCGGTCGGCAGATTTTTGTCCGTCGAAATGCCTTGCGAATTCGGCCCACGCCATTGCGCCCAGTTCGAATTTGTGGCGGCGTCCACCGCGGAAAGGTTTGTCGTTCTGACAGCCGCCAGCGTCATCAACGCGGCAGCCAGCAATGCAAAAGTCAGTCGTTTCATTTGGGAATGTCTCCAGTGTTGGGAATATCAATTGCCAATCGAGGCAGTAGTCGTTTCTGCCCTTCGATGATGGAAAAAACTTCACCGATCCGAACGGCTCCTGCTTTCAGGTAAAAGGATTCGGCGTTCGGATCGGAAACAATTTCAATGGTTGCGACGTTCAACGCCGCTGCTCGGTCAAGTGCGTGCGCCAGCAATCGGCGGCCAATGCCTTTGCCAATCCGTTCAGGCAAAACCCACAAATGATCGAGTTCTGTTCTGCCTCCAGAAATCACCAGCGCATAAAAACCAATCGGTTTGTTTTGCTGAATCGCGACAAAAACTTCGTGGCGTTCGATGAACTCTGGCGTGATCGTCAGGTCTTCGCGCCATAGTTCGATCCAGCGTTCGGGATAGTTCCAGTGTCGTTTGGCGGCCAGCGCGATTTCGGTCAAGGTAGCCGCTTCTTCCACATTGACGCGACGAATGAGCATTCTTTTTTCCGACGAATTTGAAATCCACAGTTTTGTCTTTTTCTTCCCAGCCGGTCAGATCGAGATTGAAATGCTTCAGTCGCAGCAGAATCGTTCACTGCTCTTCGACGAAGGGCGTCAATTTGCAGAGCACGATACTGTGAAGCCCTGACTGTGCCAACATTGACTTCGCGCCTCTGGCAAAAGCGTATAACAGCGGCTTCAAATTGTAGAGTTGTCCCGTCCAGATGCAGGCGAAATTCTTGGCAAACCGTCGCAGCCTTTTTGCAGTCTTCCAATTTACTGTCTTGATTTCCAAGCAGCGTCTTAACGATCTGATCTGTCTGGATAGTGATAAAAACGCCGCGTGGCATCGCCGGGTTTCAGGAAACCCGTCTTGAACTATGGACAGTCGGCAACTTATAGTTTCGCTTCAACAAGATCAAGAAACCCAATCTGAGCAACAAGCTTGGAGCGGTTTGGGAAGGGCAGGAAAATCGCCGCAACCAATCCCGCATCAAACCAGTCTTTGCTGAACGAGACTGCAATTCCATTCAACTCATTCAAAAGGTTCGTTCACAGGATCGCATTATGAAATCAACATTGCTTCGCTTCGTTTTCTTTGCCGCAATCGTTTTTGCATTTACCGTTTTCGACAGCGACAGTTCGGCGCAATCGCCAGCGCGCGCCAAATCGGGCAGCGACTGGGCGGATTGGCGCGGCCCTTTGCGCGACGGACATTCACTGGAAAAAGGACTGCCGGAAAAATGGTCGAAAGATGGAGACAATCTGCTGTGGAAAGCTCCTTACGGCGGTCGCTCGGCTCCGATTGTCATGAATGGCCGTGTCTTTATTTTCAACACCTCCGGCGAAGGCGAAACTTTTCAGGAACGTGTCCTGGCTCTTGATGCCGAAACCGGCAAATTGATCTGGGAACACAAGCTCAACGTTTACTCCAGCGACGTGCCGCCTCGCCGGGCTGCCTGGTCTTCGCCGGTTGGCGATCCGACGACCGGCAACGTTTATGCGTTCGGAGTCTGTAACGAACTGGTCGCGCTGTCGTTTGCCGGAAAGGTTTTGTGGCAACGTTCGCTGACCGACGAATTCGGCGCCTGGACGACGCACGGCGGACGCACAGTTTCGCCGATTGTCGAAGGTAATCTGGTGATCGTCAGCACCGTCACCGACGGGTTTGCCGACATCGCTTCGCGGCGTCATCGGTATTACGCTTTTGACAAACTCAATGGCGAAACCGTCTGGGTCAGCACGCCGGGCGGACGGCCTTATGACACGACGTATTCGACGCCGGTCGTCACCGCGATTGACGGAACTCGCGTTCTGGTCGCTGGCGGTGGTGACGGTTCGGTCAGCGCCATCAAAGTCGCCACAGGCGAACCGGTTTGGAATTACCCGATGTCGAAACGCGGCGTGAATCCAGGCGTTGTGGTAAAAGACGGCATCGCCTACGTCAGCCATCAGGAAGAAAATCTGGACGTGAACGAAATGGGACATCTGGCCGCGATTGATCTGCGAGCCAAAGGAACGATCAGCAAAACGTCCAACGCCGACAAGATCAAATACGCGATTTACAATTACCAGCTTGGCCCGGCTTCGCCTCTCATTGATGGCAACCTGATTTACTTCGTGGACGCCGGAGCCAATCTGCTGGCGTTCAACCGCGCCGACGGCAAAAAAGTCTGGGAAAAGAATCTGGGAACGATTCAGAAAGCGTCGCCGATTCTGGCTGACGGCAAAATTTACGTCGGAACGGAAAACGGAACCTTTTATATTTTGAAGCCGAGTCCAACCGGTTGCGAGATTCTGGACAAGGAAGAACTGGAACCGATCACCACAGAAACGCTGAAAACCGAAGCTGGCGACGAAGCCATAGCCGCCAATGAACAGATCATAGGCGGAGCAGCGGTTTCGCGCGGGCGTGTTTACTTCATTTCGACGAAGTACGTGTATGCGATTGGCAAAAAGAAAACCGCGGCTTTGCCGCCGGTGATTGAAAAAGCCGACAACGCACCCGCTGGCGCTCAAGTTGCGCATGTACAGGTCGTGCCTGTGGATTTGGTGATGAAACCCGGCGAAACCAGAACATTCAAGGTTAGGCTGTTTGACGATCACGGACGATTCATCCGCGAAGAGACCAATGCGAAATGGGAATTGGCCGGGTTGACGGGCAATCTGGCGAACAATCAATTTACGCCTTCCGCAGACAGCGCCCTGCAAGGCGGCACGCTCAAAGCCACTGTGGCCGGGGTGACGGGCATTTCGCGTGTGCGCGTTATTCCTGCGCTGCCGTACTCCGAAGATTTCAGCAAAGTCCCCGTGGATCAGGCACCGAGTTACTGGCTGAATGCCGGAGGCGTGCCGATCAAATATACGGTGCGCGAAATGGACGGCAACAAGGTTTTGGTCAAAAAAGCCGACAACGGCATTTTCAAACGCACGCGCTCGCCGTTCGGGGCGGTTGACACGGCCAGTTACACCGTTCAGGCTGAAGTGCGCGCCATCGAACGTCGCCGCCAGATGGGCGATGTCGGCGTGGTCGCGCAACGATACGAACTGGTGCTGTTCGGCAACATTCAAAAGGTGGAATTGCGTTCGTGGCAGATCGAACCCAAACGCAGTTTCAGCAAGCCCTTTGCCTGGAAAGCAGACACCTGGTACACGGTGAAACTGGAAGTTCAGAATCTGCCCGATGGCAAAACCCGCGCGCGCGGCAAGGTCTGGCCGACCAGCGAAGCGGAACCCTCCGACTGGCTGATTGAATGGATTGACCCGATTGGCAATCGAATGGGAAGCGCAGGCATTTTTGCCGACAGCGCCAACGAGGCTTTTTTCGATAACATCAAGGTCACGCCGAACAAGTAGCTTGGAGGACGCGCGATGACTCAGGAAGAACTGGAACGGAAGATGGGGTTTCTGCTGAAACAGCAGGAGAGCTTTTCCGACACCCTGCAGGATGTGGTCAATACACTGCATGAGGTCGGAGAACGCCAGGACAAGTTCGCTGAGCAACAGGACAAGCTCGCTGATCGGCAGGAGAAGTTTCAGGAGCAACAAGAAAAAACGGACAAGGCTGTAATTGGTTTGATGGCCATTGTCGCCGATGTCATCCAGGCACAGAGAGCGACGGATACGCGCGTCAAAGAACTCTCTGAGCGACTGGACATCTTTATCGGTGTGCTTGAACGTTACATCAGTGAAAATCGCAACGGCAGTCACGGCAAAGAGCCGTGATTATTGCGCATCATCATCCCCGCATACGCGGGAAAAGAGGATTTTATGAAATCAGTTTTGTTGAGATCATTCTCGTTTCTATTTTTGGCGGCTTTGTTGTGCGTGTTGGTTTGGCAGCCGGTATCAAATTCGTTGGCGTCCGATCCTGGCAACGGCGACTGGCCGATGTGGGGCGGAACGCCGGATCGCAACATGGTCTCGAATATGAAAGGTTTGCCCACAACCTGGGATGTGACCAAAAAGACCAACGTCAAATGGGTGGCTGCCATTGGTTCGCAAAGTTACGGCAACCCGACTGTAGCGGGCGGAAAGGTGTTCGTCGGAACGAACAACGAAGCGTTGCGCGATCCGAAACAGCCCAACGACCGCGGCGTCGTCATGGCCTTTGACGAAAAGACCGGCGAATTCCTGTGGCAGATTACCCACGAAAAACTGTCAGCCGGGCGCGTCAACGACTGGCCGTTTCAGGGCGTGGCGTCGTCTCCGGCAGTAGAAGGCGACCGTCTGTATTACGTATCAAACCGCGCCGAACTGATCTGTGCCGACACCGAAGGCTTCATGGACGGCGAAAACGACGGTCCCTTCAAAGACGAAAAGTTCACCGGCAAACAGGACGGCGACATTGTCTGGAAATTCGACATGATCGAAGAAGTCGGCGCGCATCCGCACAATCTGGCGAATTCTTCGCCTGTGATTTGGGGCGATTTGATTTTCGTCAGCACGTCGAACGGTCAGGATGAAAGCCACGTCAACATCCCGTCGCCCAAAGCTCCTTCGATGATCGCCATCAACAAAAAAGACGGCAAGCTGGTTTGGGAAGTGAACAACGTCAACGACAAGATTCTGCATGGCCAATGGTCTTCGCCTGCGGTCGGCAAAATCGGCGATGTGGTGCAGGTCGTGGTCGGCGAAGGTGACGGCTGGGTGCGCAGCTATGAAGCCCTGACCGGCAAGCTGCTGTGGTCGTTCGACACCAATCCGAAAGAAAGCGTCTGGCCGAAAACGCGCAACGAAATCATCGCCACGCCGATCATTTACGACAACAAAATCTACATCGCCAACGGGCAGGACCCGGAACACGGCGAAGGCATAGGCCACGCTTACTGCATTGACGCCACCAAACGCGGCGACATTACGCAAAGCGGGCGAGTCTGGCATTTCGACAAAATTCGACGCTCGATTTCAACTCCGGCATTGGCTGATGGACTGCTGTATTACCCTGATTTCAGCGGATTCCTGCATTGCATTGACGCCAAGACAGGTCAGGAACTATGGCAACACGATATGTTCGCCGCCATCTGGGGTTCGCCGCTGGTTGTGGACGGAAAGGTTTATCTGGGTGACGAAGACGGCGACATAGCGATCCTGGCTCACGGCAAAGAGAAAAAACTGATTGCCGAAATGAACATGGGCAGTTCGGTATATTCGTCTCCGGTTCCGGCCAATGGCGCGCTGATTATCATGAATCGCAACCAGATTTTCTCGCTGGCAGTTGGCGCGGGCGGCGACGCGGCCAAATCCAGCAAAGCGGCTCAATAACCAAAATAAACTGGTTCAATCTGGCGGGATAACATTCTTCATTGGATGTTATCCCGCTCCTGTTATTGTCGGCGTTTTGCCTCAATCCCAAACGACCAATAGTGAAAATTCCGCCGGATGCAATCATTGCGCACGACAAGCTCACAGCTTACTTGCTGGCACCCAAGGCGCGTAATGACAAATCCAAATTTCTGGCGCGAGCAGGATTTACACAACGAAACCCAGAAGCGTTGCTTGAAGCAATTCGTCTACTGGCAGCCGAAAAGGAGGCTGTGCAAAATAGAACCGACTGCTATGGAACGTTTTATCAAGTCGAAGGAATGTTGAAGGGTGTGAATGGGATTGACTTAGCTGTCACGACAATTTGGATGGAACAGCACGACAGCCAGGTCAAATTCATCACGCTCATTCCCAGAAAGGAACTGCATGAAACCTGAGTTATACCAAGAAGTCGCATTAACTTGTGACTTGCCAGAAAACCAGCTCAAAGCAGGTGACATTGCCACGTTAGTAGATTTCGTGCCAGCTTCTGCTGATGGCGAGGAAGGATGTGTGTTGGAAGTGTTCAACGCTTTGGGAGAATCCATAGCTGTCGTTTCTGCCCCGTTATCAGCGGTGACAACGCTTCGAGCAGACGAAATTCTGGCTGTTCGCTCGTTGGCGTCTGCCGCTTAAAAGTATTTTCCCGAAAGAGACCAATGACTCGCATTCGTTTGATTCACTGGAAAGCCGAAGAAGCGACTGAACGAATCGCCAGGCTTGAAGCCGCCGGGTACGATGTCGAATACAGCGAACTGGACGGCGACGGTTACAAGGCGTTGAAGAACAATCCGCCTGCCGCGTTCGTGATTGACCTGTCGCGGATGTTTTCGCACGGCAAGGAAATCGGCACTGGTTTGCGAGGTAACAAAGCCACACGCAACGTGCCACTGGTCTTTGTTGAAGGCGAACCGGAAAAAGTCGAACGGCTGAAACAGATTTTGCCGGATGCGACATTCACCACATGGAGCAAAATCCGCAGCGCGCTGAAATCCGCCATCGCCAACCCGCCAGCCAATCCAGTCAAACCGGAATCGAATTTGGCCGGATATTCCGGCACTCCGCTGCCGAAAAAGCTCGGCATCAAGGAAAACATGACCGTAGCGCTGGTCAACGCGCCGAAAGATTTTGCAACGACACTCGGCGAATTGCCCGCAGGCGTCCAGCTCAAGAAAAAAGCCACAGGCAAGGAACATCTCATCATCTGGTTTTTGCGCGTGCGCATGGAACTGGAAGATCGCATTCAGGAAATGCGTGAACTGACCGGCAACGGCGGCATCTGGTTTGTGTGGCCGAAGCAGGCATCCCGTAAAGAGGGGGGAATGAAAACCGATTTGACCCAGAACATCGTGCGCGAAACCGGGCTGGCCAACGGATTGGTGGATTACAAAGTCTGCGCGGTGGACGCAATCTGGTCGGGGTTGAAGTTCGCCGTCCGCAAAACGAAGTGACTTATTCATGACTGCATTTTCAACATATTGCTGTGCGGACAAAGAAACTTACGGGCCGCCGCTGCCCGCCATCAAACGGTATCGCAGCGAACGAATCCGGCGAATTTATTCGGCGGCTGAAAACGCCGGGACGGAATTTTTCATTTTGTCGGGAAAATACGGCTTGCTGGAACCTTATGCTCCGATTCCTTACTACGATCACTTGCTGGTCAGCAGGGAAGTCGAAGCTCACAGCGTCAAGATCGCCGACCAAATCAAACAACACGGCATAAATCAAATCATCTTTTTCACCTTGCCCATAACGGCGGACGAAACGTTGGCGGCGTATCACGACTGCCTGCGGCTCGCCTGCCAACTAGCCGCGATCAATCTGAACTTTGTCGAAATTGACTTTGCCTAGCCGATGATCGGCTGAACTGAGAAATCAAACACAATGGAGTTTTTCGATTTTCACCTGCGCACGCGCGTGGTTTTTGGTGTGGGAATGTTTGAGCGATTGGGAGAGATCGCACGCGAACTCGGTTTCAAACGTTCGTTGCTGGTTGCCGATGCCGGAATGGTCGCTTGCGGGTACGTCGCCGAAGCGACAACACTGCTGACCGCAGCAGGCGTCAGCGTCTTTCATTTCGGCGAATTCGGCGAAAACCCTGATACCACGATGGTCGAGGCGGGGCGGCAGTTCGCTGCCCCGCTCAAACCGGATTCGATCATTGCGCTCGGCGGCGGCAGTTCGATGGATTGCGCCAAAGGCATTGGCTTCGTGCTGGCGGGCGGCGGTTCGATGCGCGATTACTGGGGACACGACAAGTTGTCGGCAAAGCTTGACGCCGAACCGATGCTGCCCCGAATGCTTCCTATGATCTGTGTGCCGACCACCGCCGGAACCGGCAGCGACGGGCAAAGTTACGCATTGATTTCCGACGCCGAAACGCACGTCAAAATGGCGTGCGGAGACAAACAGGCCGCGTTCAAAGTCGCGTTGCTCGATCCGCGTTTGACAGTGACCATGCCCGCCGAATTGACGGCGATTTCCGGTTACGACGCGATTTCGCATGCCGTCGAATCCTTCGTCACCAAAAAACGCAACGCCGTTTCCGACCTGTTCGCGCGCGAAGCCTGGCGATTGCTGGCGGCGAATTACGAAACGGTTTTGGCTGATCCGCAAAACATGGAAGCGCGCGGAGCCATGTTGCTAGGCGCGTTTTACGCCGGAACGGCGATTGAAAATTCCATGCTTGGCGCAACACATGCCTGCGCCAATCCATTGACCAAAAACTTCGGCGCTACGCACGGCGTGGCGATTGGATTGATGCTGCCCCACATCGTTCGCTGGAATCAGGAAGTCGCAGGCGCGCGGTACAAAGAATTAGCGGCGAATGCAGGGTTGGCCGGCGACGCCGCTCACAAAGCCAACGCGGTTGAAAGTCTGGCGCGATGTTTGGAACAATTACGCGCGGCAGGTGGATTGCCAAACAAGCTGAATTCAATCGGAGTTTCCAAAAATGATCTGCCACGTTTGGCGGAAGAAGCCGCCAAACAATGGACAGGCAGCTTCAATCCGCGCGATTGGAGCAAAGAAGGAGCAATGGAGGTTTATGAAAATGCGTATGAGTAAAACGGAAAATCAAAAGTCAAAAATCAAAAGTCAAAAATCAAAAGTTCAGACTGCGCTTTTCCATTTTTGCTTTTTGATATTTGCCTTTTGCCTTTTGATTTCTAAACCACACGCTGTCGCAACTGCGCAGACTGCTGATTCCTGGCCGCAATTTCGCGCCAATCATCAGTTGACCGGAGTCGCGGCTTCAACTGTGCCGGACAACTTGAAATTATTGTGGACTTTCGAGGCGGGCAAATCCGTAGACGCTTCGATTGAATCGTCGGCGGCGATTGCCGATGGCACGGTGTATGTCGGTTGCGCTTCGGGCGATTTGCTGGCCGTGGATTTGTGGAGCGGCAAGCTGAAGTGGAAGTACAAAACCAAGGACATGATTTTGGAATCGTCGCCAGCCGTCGGCGGCGGAATGGTCTTTGTCGGCGACCAAGCCGGAGTCTTTCACGCCGTCAACGCCGCCACCGGCAAAGGCGTGTGGAGCTATCAGACCGGTTCGGAAATCAAATGTTCGCCCGTGATCGTCGGCGACAAAGTCTTGATAGGCGGTTATGACGGTTATCTTTATTGCTTCCAGATGCGCGACGGCAAAACCGTCTGGCGATTCAAAACGGACAATTACGTTCACGGCACTCCTTCGATTGTTGACGGCGTGGCCTACTTCGCGGGCTGCGACGAAATCTTTCACGGCATTCGCATCGCCGACGGAAAAGAAGTCGTGCGCGTCCCCGCCGGAGGAAACACGGCTTCGTCGGCTGTGACCAACGGGACGGCGTTTTTCTTCGGCAACTTCAACAACGAAGTCGTCAGTTTGAATCTGCGATTGAAGAAACAAGCCTGGCTGTACACACATCCGCAGCGGCAATTTCCGTTTTATTCGTCGGCGGCGCTGGTTGACAACAAAGTGGTCATCGGCGGACGCGACAAGATGGTTCACTGCCTGAACGCCACGACCGGCAAAGCCCTTTGGACGTTCCGCACCAACGCGCGCGTCGAATCTTCCCCGGCAATTGCAGGAGGCAAAGTTTTTGTCGGCTCGAACGACGGACGCTTTTACGTGCTGGATTTGGCCAAAGGAACCAAGCTGTGGGAATTCAACGCAGGCGGCGCGCTGTCGGCTTCGCCAGCAATTGCCAGCGGACGCGTCGTCATCGGCGATCAAAACGGTAAGCTGTATTGTTTCGGCGGGTAACTGATGAATTCAAAAGTCGTCGCCATCATCCCGGCCCGGTACGCTTCGACGCGATTGCCGGGCAAGCCGATTCTGGACATCGGCGGTAAACCGATGGTCGTTCGCGTAGCGGAACGCGCGCGGCAAGTCGCCGCCATCAATCAGGTCATCATCGCTACAGACGATCAGCGGATTTTTGACGCGGTCACTGCTGCGGGCGAAGACGTGATGATGACTTCGCCGGATCATTCGACAGGCACAGATCGTTTGGCCGAAGTCGCGGAGCAGCTTGACGCCAAAATCATCGTAAATGTGCAGGGCGACGAACCTTTGATTGAACCGGCGACGATTGAATCGGCGCTCGCTCCGCTGCTGGCCGACAGTTCCATAGTCATGAGCACGACCAGCGAACCGATTGAATCCGCCGCTGATTTGCTGAATCCCAACGTCGTCAAAGTCGTCACCGATCCAGAAGGCTTTGCATTGTATTTTTCGCGCAATCCGATTCCCTTCCCTCGCGCGGCGATGCAAACGCACGGCTCCATCGAAGCCGCGTGCGCAGCCGAACCGGAATTACTCAGCCGCTACGCCAAACACACCGGCATGTACGTTTATCGCCGGGAGTTTTTGCTGACATACGCCAAATTGCCTTCGACGCCACTGGAACAGACGGAATTGCTGGAACAACTGCGCGCGCTGGAACACGGGTACAAGATCAAAGTCGTTCGCGTCGCGCATCGTTCGATTGGCGTGGACACTCCCGAAGATTTAGAGCGCGTGCGCCAATTTTTTTTCGCCAGCTAAACGTTGTCACGACCTTTGGACTGTACTATCGTTCGCCGCGAATCGTATCTACGCCGGAAGCGACAGCAACCGGACATTCTCAACTCCAACTTTCAGAGACCAATTGCCATGAAAATCAGACGACTACTTGTTTCGTTGTGCGCGGTCGCTGTGGTGAGCAGCGTTGTGTGGATGAGTGCCAATCGGTCAGCAGCCCAGTCATCAGGCCGACCATCAGGCCAACAGGGCGGCTTCACGATTGAGCAGATCATGAGTTCGCCATTTCCTTCGGAACTGATTGCCGCTCCAACCGGCGAACGCATCGCGTGGGCATTCAACGCCGAAGGCAAGCGCAACATCTGGGTGGCCGATGGGCCAGAGTTCAAAGCTCGGCAATTGACCCAGTTCAACGAAGACACCGGCCAGGAATTGACGCAACTGGAATTCACGCACGATGGCGAATGGGTCGTTTTTGTGCGCGGCGGCAGCGCCAATTCCGCCGGAGACATTCCCAATCCGACCAGCGATCCGGCGGGAACTTCGCAAGCAATTCACGCCGTTTCGGTCAAAGATGGGCGGTTGATGCGATTGGCCGTAGGCGCTTCGCCCGTCGTTTCGCCTACTGACCGCCGAGTCGTTTTCAGCAAAGACAACCAGATTCACATCGTCGAAATCGTGGACGGTTCCGAACCTCATCAACTGTTCACCGCGCGCGGCTCGAACTTCACGCCGCAATGGTCGCCGGACGGCAAACAGTTGGCATTCAATAGTTCGCGCGGCACGCACAGCTTCATCGGCGTTTATGATTTTGAAAAACAGACGATTCGCTACATCGCGCCTTCGGTTGATCGAGATTCCGCTCCGCGCTGGTCGTTGGACGGAAAGAAGATTGCGTTCATTCGCCAACCTGCGCGCGGCAATGCTCCACGCGCACTGACACAGGACGCGCCCGATCCGTGGACAATCTGGGTAGCCGACGCAGCTTCCAGCAATTCGGGTGGCATCGCCAAAGAAATCTGGCGCAGCGGCAATCAACCCCAAGATGCTCCGCCACGAATGGCTGGAGAAAATTTGCTGCAATGGGCGGCGGGTGAGCGGCTGGTGTTCGCTTCAGAAATGGATGGCTGGATGCGGCTGTATTCGATTGCAGCCAGTGGCGGCGAAGTGAAAGCGTTGACGCCAACTGGCTGTGAATGGGAAAGCATGACGCTGACGCCGGACAAACGAACAGTTGTTTATTCGTCAAATTGTGGCGACATTGACCGGCGTCATATTTCGCGCGTTTCAATTACTGATGGGCAAACGCGCGCAATCAGCGCAGGCGCAAGCATCGAATGGAATCCGGCGTTGACCAGCAGCGGAAAATATCTGGCATCCCTTGCTTCCAGTTCGACCGCCCCGGCGTCCGTGCAAGTGATGTCGGCTGATGGCGTATCAACGCCAATTGCTGTGGCTGCAATTCCACGTGACTTCCCTTCCTCAAAACTCTTTACTCCGCAACAAGTCATCTTCAAAGCCGCCGACGGTCAGGACATTCATGGCCAGCTTTTCCTCCCCAAAGACGCCAAACCTACGGACAAATTGCCTGCCGTGATTTTCATGCACGGCGGTCCGATGCGGCAGATGTTGTTGGGTTGGCACAATCGGTATTACTACCACAACGCTTACGCCTTCAATCAGTTTTTGGCCAGTCGCGGATACGCCGTGTTGTCGGTGAACTATCGGCTGGGCGTCGGTTATGGCCGAGCCTTTCGCCAAGCGAAAAACGGCGGCGGGCGAGGAGCTTCGGAATATCAGGACATCGTCGCCGGAGCGATGTATCTGCGTTCGCGCGCAGACATTGACCAGACTCGAATTGGTTTGTGGGGCGGCAGCTACGGCGGTTATTTGACGGCGCTCGGTTTGGCGCGCAATTCGGATTTGTTCGCCGCCGGAGTTGATCTGCACGGAGTTCACGATTGGTCGTTGCGACTTTCCAACGCCAACTGGATCGAATACGGCAACCGCGACGCAGTGAAAATCGCCTTTGAAGCTTCGCCGGTCAGTTCGGTCGAAAAGTGGCGTTCGCCTGTGCTGTTCATTCACGGAGACGACGACCGCAACGTGGCGTTTTCTCAGACAGTGGATTTGGTGCGCCGCCTGCGCGAACAAAAGGTGCATCACGAAGTCATTGTTTATCCAGACGAAGTTCATGATTTCCTGCTGCACAAAAACTGGGTGGAGATTTACAAAGCCTCGTTCGATTTCTTCGAGCGCCATCTGAAACCAGCCAAACCGAAAACGGCTCAGGGAAATTGAAAAACTTTCCCGCTTTCCAAATTTCTCGTTGACAAGTTTCAGGTCGGGGCGTATAAAACTGACCGGTCGGTCAACTAAGAAAAGACGAAATGAAACCGACTAATTGCTGAAAAGCAGTTGAAAGCACTACAAAAGCAGAGTCAATAAATTAAGATGGCAGCAAAACAGTTCGTACAGGATTATGAAGATCAGCGTCGGCAAGAGTTAATCAAGGCGACTTATTATGAAGTAGCTGAAAAAGGTTATTCGGCAGTCACCTTGCAGGACATTGCCAAACGCGCCGGAGTCAGCAAAGGCTCGACGCTTTATTATTTTGCGACTAAGGAAGATCTGTTCCTGGGCGCTTTGGAATGGATCATAGAAGTGGTTCACGAACGAATCCACGACGCAATCGCAAGCGCTCAAGACCCTGTTGGTAAAATGAAAGCCGTGATTGGCGTGGTGTTCGGAAATGCTCAGGAAAGCCGTCAATTCTTTCTGGCGTATTCCGATTTCATCAGCATTGGAACTCGTAATCGCCGCTTTCACGACTTGAATGCCCGGTTTTACGAAGGTTGTTGCGGCCACGACCGGGAAATCATTGAGTTGGGAATGAGGACTGGGATTTTTCGTCCGGTTGATTTGGACGACGCAAGCTCTATGGTGCGGGCGCTGATTGACGGAATGATGATGCAGTGGTTCTTTTCATCTCAGGGAACGTTCGACGATTACCGTCGCCGGTGTGAACGAATCGTTTTAGATTACCTGACCGGTGGCCAAACTCTTGAACTGGCAAAAGCAGCCTGAACAGGCTTAATTTTTTTGAGGACTATGTTGACCGTCCGGTCAGTTAAACCTCAATAGTGAACAACAAAGCAGGAACAACTAGGAGGGAGCAAATTATGAATAACCGTTTTTCGAACAAGGTTTTAGCGTTGGCAATGACAGTGGCTTTGAGTGTGGTGGCAGCAGCTCAGGGCAAAGTGGAAAAGAAGGTTTCGTTTTACCTGGATGGCAAGGTCGGCAACGAACTGATCAAGAAGGGTGAATACAAGCTGAGCATTCCGGAATCCGAACAAGGCACGGTCGAAATCAAAGTTGGTAAGAAAATCGTCACGGCTCAGTACACCAAAAAATCGAATGCGACCGAAGCGGATGCGGACAAGATGACGTATCTGGAAAACGCCGACGGCACGCGCTCCATTGCCACAATTACGCCGCGCGGCCAGAAATACACGTTGGTATTGGCAGAAACGGCTGGCAGCGTCGCCAAACAGTAAATTTGTAGAGTTTGTACTGGCGGAAAACTTGACGGCTCGCAGCGGAAACGTTGCGAGCCTATTTTTTTGGTTCGGTCAGGCTCAGCAAGAACATAACCAATGCTCCGGTTCCCACTCCGTACACCAGCGAAGGAATTCCGCTGAAGCCCTTCCCTGTCGTCAGCCAGTCAATGGTGAAAGTTCCAATGACCGAAACCAGCATGGCCGGAATCACTGCGCGAGCCGAAATACGTTTGGAATACAGTCCGGCGATCAACGGCAGCAGCGGAGCCGATGACAACAAAGTGTAAAAGATTGTCAAAGCCGAGATGACATCTTGCAGAACTATGGCCAGCAATGCGCCGAGTCCGCCGCAAATGACCGCGGTGATTTTGACGACTTTCAACAGGTGTTTGTCGTCGGCTTCTGGATTGACAAAGGTTTTGTAGAGGTCTTTGCTGAGCGAAGTGCTGAGCATGAACAACACCGCATCCGCCGTGCTGACTTCGGCGGCGAAAATCGCTCCGAGCAACAAACCGCCTAGCCACACAGGCAAGGCTTTGGTCATCAACATCGGCAAAGCCAGTTCGCGATTGGCCAAATCCGGGAAGTTATAAAAAGCGATCATTCCCAATAACGCCGGAACGATGGCAAACAACAGCAGACAGATGGCATTCAACGCGACGCCGGTACGAACGGCTTTTTCGTCGCGCGCGCCAAAAATCTTTTGCAGCAATCCGGGCGAAATAATGAACGACGGAACCAGCAACGCCAGATACCGCAAAATTCCCGAAGCGCCAATGCCCGTGAAACCTTGGTAGCTTTCCTGTTTCGCGGCAAAGTCTACAGGCGGATAAAACTGCGTGTTCGCAAAGCCACTGAACTTCAGCAAATACACCAGCGCCAGGCCGAAGCCAACCAATTTCACAACCAACTGCAATGCATTGACGCGCGCGGCGCCGAACAATCCGCCCGAAGCGAAATAAATCGTGGCGACGGCGGCCCCGATCAAACAGCCAATGGGTTTGCTGACTCCTGCCGTGACGTTCAACACCCAGGCGATGGCGATCAACTGCCCGGCTAGAATCGTCAACGAACCGATCCATAACAAAGCCGCCACCAATCCGCGAACGCGTCGGTCGTAACGAAATTCCAGGTAATCGCCGACCGTGTATAAATTGTTATCGCGCGCCACGCGCCAGATTTTCGGTCCAACCGTGAAAGCCAGAACCAACGATCCAATGCCCGCCGAACCTACCCACCACCACGCAGACAGACCGTCGCGATACCCCAAGCCCGTCGCGCCGACCGTCGAACCGGCTCCGATGTTGGCGGCCAGCAAAGTCGAAAACACCAGTCCGGCACTCAAACCCCGCCCGGCGACGAAAAAATCGCTGGAGGCTTCGACGCGCCTGGACCAATACATGCCGAGCGCAATCATCAAGGCCGAATACCCGACGAGAATCAGCAGATAAGTCATAATCTGTCCTTTGGTGAAATTGTAACGCGGCTCAACCGCGCGCAGCTTAGTGAGTCGCCCTGTTTGTGGCAAGCGTGGACACACAAAGACAAACCTTACATGGATTTCACGTTTCCCTGAACTTGACTTAACCACTGGCGCGTAAACTCCGTGCCTCAAACTTGCCCAACGTCAAAAAATCCAAGCTTGTCTTTCAAAGATGCAAATGGCAGATTTCCTTCTTGTTGAACCCAATTCATCGCTGGCATCGCCCAGCGCCAACCCGGACTTTTTCATGAAAGAATTGCCGGAAACTGCGCTCAACGAACTGCGCGATCATGTTTTGTTGATGGGCGGCGAAGTCGAACGCGCCATTGACGAAGCGACGCGCGCCCTGATCGAACGCGATTCGGAACTGGCCGAACAGGTCTTGCGCGACGACGACCGCGTGGACGCGCTGGAACTGGAAGCCGATCAAATGTGCGTTCGTTTGCTGGGTATGCAATCCCAGGCGGCGAACGATCTGCGGTTGGTGGTGACTGCCATCAAAATCACGCCGATTTTGGAGCGCATAGCCGATCACGCCTGCAACATCGCACGCGCAGCGATTTACCTGAACGACGAACCGCAACTGAAACCTTATTTCGATCTGCCGAAAATGAGCTGGCTGGCGTGCGAAATGTTGCGTTTGTCGCTGGACGCTTTTGCCGCAGCGGACGCCGACACGGCTCGCGCTGTGATTGCGCGCGACGACGACATTGACCGGCTTTACGACCGCATCTTTCACGAGTTGCTGGATCGCATGTCGAACGATCCGGCTGCCGCCGGACGAGCCGCGCGTTTGTTGCTGGTCGCCAAACACCTGGAACGCATAGGCGATTACGTCACAGACATCTGCGAACTGATTGTTTATATGAAAGAAGCAATGGTGATTAAACATAGTAGACAGTAGTCAGAAGACAGTAGTCAGAAGACAGTGATCAGGAGACAGTGATCAGAAGCTGGCTTCAGAAAGAGTTTAGTGGCTTCGGAAGATACGGAAAATGTCTTGTTGCTCGATGCTACAGGCAGTCTACAAGTTCAATCGGAGCCTTCACCATAACCTACTGTCTACTGACTACCGTCTACTCCCGGACAAATATGAAGCCTTACATCCTTATCATCGAAGACGACCCGGACATTGCCGAAAGCATTCGCTACAACCTGGAACGCGAAGGCGCGTTTCAGGCGCAAGTAGCGCTGACCGGCGAACAAGGATTGAACATTGCGCTCGGCAAAGGGCAGGAACGGCGACCGGACGGCAGTTCCCTTGCGCCGGACCTGCTGATTCTGGATTTGAATTTGCCGGGTATGAACGGATTTGAACTCTGCCGCCGATTTCGCACCGAAGAGGCGACGCGCCGAACGCCGATCATCGTTTTGACGGCTCGCACCGAAGAAGGCGACAAAGTGCGCGGACTCGACCTGGGCGCGGACGATTACATGACCAAACCCTTCAGCGTGCGCGAACTGGTCGCTCGCGTGCGCGCCGCGTTGCGCCGATCCGGCTTTGAAGCGCAAGCGCCGAAAACTTACGACGATGGCATGCTGCGCATTGATTATTCCGATTTTGCGGTCTTCAGCCAGGGGCAACCGGTCAAACTCACGCGCAAGGAATTCGCGCTGCTTTCGATTCTGTCGCGCAACAAAAGCCGCGTCGTTCCGCGCGAACAATTGCTGGACCAGGTTTGGGGTTTGGAATATTACGGCGAAGCGCGCACGCTGGACGTTCACATCAGCGGTTTGCGCAAAAAGCTGGGCGCCTGCGGCAACTGCATAGAAACAGTGATCGGCATCGGGTATCGGTTTCGTTCCGAAGGAGTTGGGAGTCAGGAACCGGGGGTCGGAAGTTAAAGTTTTTACCGACTCCCGATTACCGACTTCTGACTACTCTTCTGAAAATGCTCACTCGACGCAAAAAAATCATTCGCGCAACGATTGCGATGGTCGTCTTCTTTGCGCTGTACGAAACGGTGAAGACGATTTTGTTTCCCACTATGAACGTCGTCACGTCGCACGTCGTTTCCACAGTGATCGTAGGGGTCATCACCGTCGTCATAGCCTTTTACGTTTATCGCCAGCAAAGCCATTTGTTGTCCGAACGCGAACAAAGCACCCAGCGATTGCGCGAAACACTCGGCAAATCCGAACGCGATGAAACTCTGCTGCGTTCGATTCTCGCTTCCGTCGCCGAAGGATTGGTCATCACCGGTCGCAATTCCGAAGTGCTGTTGATTAACGACGCCGCGCGCGTGTTGTTTGGTCTGGGAGCCAAACCGGTCATTCGACTGACCGATTTGAGCCGCGATCCGCAAATTCATCGCGCGCTTTCAACCGTGCTTTCGACAGGCGACCGAGTGGAAGCGCGATTGGAACTTCGCGCTTCCGCCGGTTCCGCCGACAAACGAATTCTGCGCATGCACGCCGCGCCGCTGCGACTCGGCGACGGCGAAACCGATGGCGTAGTCAGCGCCTTCATTGACATCACCAAACTGGAAAGATTGGAACGGGTGCGGCAGGAATTTCTGTCGAACGTTTCGCACGAATTGCGAACCCCTCTGGCCGCAATCACAGCCTACACCGAAACGCTGATTGACGGCGGATTGAACGACGCCGACAATTCGCTTCGTTTTTTGCACACCATTCATCGCAACGCCGAACGCATGCGCGCGCTGGTCAATGACGTAGCGGAACTGTCGGCCATCGAATCCGGCAGCGTTAGCTTGTCGCCCGAACGATTGCCGTTGCGCCAATTCGTCAATGATGTGTTTGCCGGATTGACTCCGCGCGCCGTGCAGCAAGGCGTTCGATTGGACAATCATATCGCTGAAGATTATTACGTCTTTGCCGACCGGCGGCGATTGGAACAGATAGTCATCAATCTGGTGGACAACGCCATCAAATTCAATCATCCCGGCGGCAGCGTTTCGGTTTGCGCCGAAACCGCCGAAGACGGCCAGCATCAAATCATCCGCGTCCGCGACACCGGCGCAGGCATTCCGGCAGAACATTTGCCGCGCGTGTTCGAACGGTTTTATCGCGTGGATCGCGCTCGATCCCGCGAAGCAGGCGGCACCGGCTTGGGTCTGGCCATCGTCAAACATCTGGCGCGCGCGCACTGCGGCGAAGCTGACGTCACCAGTGAAGTCGGCGTTGGCAGCGAATTTTCGATCAAATTGCCTGCCGCAACACAATCCGAAATACCAATGCGCGCGACGGCAAACGTCGCTGTTGAAATCTGAATGTCGAAGCTCGAACCATGACTGACACCAATTCTTTTCATTCGATCAAAATCAAAAAACTCCATCCCGACGCCCAGCTTCCTGTGCGCGGCAGCCAACTGGCGGCAGGCGCTGACCTCTGTTGCGTTGAAGCCTTCACGCTTGAACCCGGCGAACGCAAACTTGTTCCAACGGGCTTGGCCGCTGAAATTCCGCCGGGCTTTTATGGCCGAGTCGCGCCGCGCTCCGGCCTGGCTGTCAAACACGGGATTGACGTGCTGGCCGGAGTGATTGACGCCGATTATCGCGGCGAACTCAAAGTCCCGCTCATCAATTTTGGCCAGCAGACCATCAGCTTCGCCGCCGGAGAGCGCATCGCTCAACTCATCATCGAACATGCCGCGATGTGCGATTACGCCTGGACGGAAGAACTCGCCGACACCGAACGTGCGGAAGGCGGTTTTGGCTCGACTGGTAGATAAAAGCTTTTCCTTCCACTTGTTTGCCCGCCACAGAGCTTCGAGAGTACGATGCCGCTCGCACCCAACCATCATCACAGCAAAAGGAGCTACGGAAATGAAACTCAGTTCGATTCGTCTTTCGATATTGGCGCTGGTGTTCGTCGCGCTGATTTCCGGTTTGGCGGTTGCACAGGACGCAGGCCAGGTACTGCGAACCTCCGTCGGTTATCGCACGATGAAAAATTCGGTGACGATGAACGACGAAACACGCAAACAAGTCGAAGACCTGGAAACAAAAGCTCGCGCCGCCAACAACAACAATCAATACGGCGAAGCCCTCAAACACCTGACGCACGGCATGTATTTGATGCGGAATCGGAAATGGACTCCGGCAGCCGCTCTGACCGAAGGCGCTGTGGCCAAGCTGGAAAGCGTCATTTTTGATCCGGGCGATACGGTGAAACTGACATTGACGCAGATGTACACGTTGGACGAACCGGTTGAAGGAAAGTTGAAAGGCGCGCTGTCCATCGCCGTCACCAAAGACGGCAGACAGGAAACGCTGAAAGAACTGAAGCAGCTTGCCGAGGTTGAAGCCGATTTCACCAAACCATTTCCGATTCAAGCCACAATCCCTGCGTTGGCGGATGGCAATTACGAAATCGTCGTCAAACTCTTTCCCAAAACCGGCGAGGAAATCTACAAGTCGAATTCCATTCGCATCGCACGCGATGTCAACGCACAGGCGGCTTTATTGAAAACCCGCGCGGCAGCGGTGCGAAAGGATTTGGAAAGCAGCTACACTTTGTTCAACAGTCCTCCAATGACGACATTGGCGACGGCTGAATACTCGGCGACGCTGATTGATCTGGTGAATTCCGGGCAAATGTCGGTGGTGCGAACGGATTTGAAAACCGCCATTGACGAAGCCAATGCCTTGCTGGATTTGATTGCCAAAGGTGTCAATCCACTGAACACACGTCGCGGCGACATTCACTGGGCCTACCGCTCGGCGGTGGACAACAGTCTGCAACCTTATCGTTTTTACGTTCCAACGAATTACGACGCTAAAAAGAAATGGCCTCTGGTTGTTGCGCTGCATGGAATGGGACAAGACGAAAACAGCTTTTTCGCCAGCTACAACAACGGCGAAATCAAACGCATCGCCGAAACGCGCGGTTATTTGATCGTTTGTCCAAAAGGTCGCGCGCCCGCTTCGATGTACATGGGCGCGGCGGAAACCGATGTGATTGACGTCATCAAAGCCATGAAGCGCGATTATTCGATTGACGACGACCGTGTTTACCTGATGGGACATTCAATGGGCGGTTACGGTTCGTGGTCAATCGCTGTCAATCATCCCGACCTGTTTGCCGCCATCGGTCCGATTGCCGGAGGCGGTCAGCCGCTGGTGATGATGGGTTTGAAAAAGATCACGCACATTCCCTGGATCGTCATCCACGGCGACAAAGACCCGACCGTTCCCGTCGAAGAATCGCGCAAGATGGTCAAAGCCGGCGAAGCGCTGGGCATCAAGATCAAGTACATCGAAGTCCCCGGCGGCGACCACATCAACATCGCCGTGCCCGGCTTCAAAGAAATTTTTGACTGGTTCGACGCGCACAAACGACAACCCAAAGCCGCCGCAAAAGCGGCTGGCAGCGGGCAATAGGAGGTAAGCAATGGCAGCTACAGCAGTTTCGCTCTCACATATCGAGGTTGACGAGAATGGCGTTGCCTGGATCAGCGACGCCAACACCAAAGTCATTGAGATCGCGCTCGACAAACTTGCGCACGGTTCCAGCCCTGAAGAGATGCACTTTCAGTACCCGCATTTGTCATTGGCTCAGATTCACGCCGCATTGGCCTATTATTACGATCATCAATTGGAAATGGACGCTGAGATTCAACGCCGTTGGTTTGAAGTCAATGCGATGGCTGCCAAGGAGACTGCATCTCCTTTGAGACAACGTCTGTTGGAATTGAAAAGACAGCGATGAGCGTAAAACTTTATATGGATGTGCATGTACGCCGTGCTGTGACTGAGGGGTTGCGGCTGCGAGGAATTGACGTCTTGACAGCACAAGAGGATGGCAAGCGAAGATTGGCCGATCCGATGCTGCTTGATCGCGCAGGCGAATTGGACAGGTTGCTGTTCACTCAAGACGACGATTTGCTGCGCGAAGCAAAATTTAGGCAACAGTCCGGCATTGAATTCACGGGAATTGTCTATGCACACCAACTCAACATCTCAGTCGGCGAGTGTATTGATGATTTGGAAATCATCGCTGGCGCATCTGAACTTTCGGAGTGGCTCAATCGCGTCGAGTATCTGCCACTGAAGTAATTTTTTATGGAGAAACATATATGAAACAGTTTGGCAAAACTATTTGGCTGTTGATTGCAATAACGGCAATTAGCCTGGTTGCGTCAGCACAATCAAAACGTCCGATCACATTCGACGATCTGGTTTCGATGAAGCGCGTGGCCGACGCGCAGATTTCGCCGGACGGCAAGTGGGTCGCCTATGTCGTCAACGTCATTGACAAACAGGCCAATCGCGGCAAACGCAGCATCTGGGTTGTTTCAACTTCAGGCGGCGAAGCGCGGCAATTGATTACGTCCAACCGCAACGACGACACGCCACGATGGTCTGCCGACGGCAAATGGATCGCGTTTCTTTCCAGCCGCGACGGCGCGCCACAAATTTTTGCCGCCGCCGCAGACGGTTCCGGCCAGCGCAAAGTGACAAATGTTCCGCTCGGCGTGGCGGATTTCACTTGGTCGCCGGACGGCAAGATGTTCGCCTTTTCTACCGAAGTCTATCCCGAATGCGCCGACCTGAAATGCACGGCGCAGAAAGCCGAAGCCGCCGAAGCCAGCAAAGTCAAAGCCGTCATTGCCGACCGGCTGCTTTATCGTCATTGGGATTCGTTCAAACTCGGCAAACGTTCGCACGTGTTTGTCGTTTCCGCTGAAGGTGGCGAGCCAAAGGATTTGACGCCAGGCGATTTCGATACTCCGCCGTTTTCACTTGGTGATCCGGTTGCGTATGACTTTTCGCCCGACGGCAAAGAGCTTTGTTTTGCGCGCAACACAGACAAACAGGAAGCTCTGAGCACGAACAACGATCTGTTCATCGTTTCTGTGACGGGCGGCGAAGCGAAACGCATTACAGGCTCGAACACCGGCTACGACAGCACGCCGCGCTATTCGCCAGACGGCAAATGGATCGCCTATCGTTCACAGGATCGTTACGGTTACGAATCCGACCGCTTCAAGCTGATGCTTTACGACCGGCAAAGCGGCGCAATCAAAGAACTGACAGCAGGCTTTGACCGCAACGTCGGCGAAATGGTCTGGTCGCCTGACAGCCAAAACCTGTTGATTGTCGCCGAAGACGAAGGCCGCGAATTGATCGGCTCTTTTTCAATAAATGGCGGCGGCGTCAAACCGTTGATCGCCAAAACGGCGAGCGGCGGCATCACACTTTCCGCTGACGGCAAAACGCTGGCCTTCACACGGTCGAGTTTGACAATGCCCGCCGAAGTTTTCGCGGCAAACAGCGATGGCGGCAACGCTCGTCAATTGACCACGACCAACGCCGCCCTGTTGGCGCAACTCGATTTGAATCCGGCGGAAGATTTCTGGTTTGAAGGCGCGAAGGCGTCCATGCCGAATCCAAAAACTCGCAAGCTGGGGCCGGTCAAAGTCACCACGGATTTCGGCAAAACGGAAACTTCCAAAATTCACGGCTTCATCGTCAAACCGCCGCAATTCGACAAGACGAAAAAGTATCCGATGGTCTTGCTGGTTCACGGAGGGCCGCAAGGCGCCTGGCTGGACAACTGGGGCTACCGCTGGAACGCGCAAATGTGGGCGGCGCGCGGTTACGTGACGGTGCTCATCAATCCGCATGGTTCGACCGGTTACGGACAGGCCTTCACCGAACAGATCAGCGGCGATTGGGGCGGCGCGGTTTACGAAGACTTGCTGAAAGGCGTGGATCACATCGTCAAGCAAGGTTATGTGGACGCCAATCGCATCGGCGCGGCGGGCGGTTCGTATGGCGGTTACATGGTGAACTGGATGATGGGGCACACAGACCGTTTCAAGGCCTTTGTTTCGCACGCGGGCATTTTCAATTCGGTCAGCATGTATGCCACCGAAGAGCTTTGGTTCCAGGAATGGGAATTCAAAGGCACGCCGTGGGAAAAGCCCGAGCTGTACACAAAATGGTCGCCGCATTTGCATGCCGCGAAATTCAAAACTCCGACTTTGGTCGTTCACGGCGAGCTGGATTACCGTGTGCCCATCGGCGAAGGCGTTCAGTTGTTTTCGACGCTGCAACGCAAAGGCGTGCCGTCGAAGTTCCTATACTATCCCGACGAAGGCCACTGGATTCTGAAGCCGCAAAACAGCGAGCTTTGGTACAAGACGGTTTTGGATTGGTTCGATCAATGGTTGAAGCCGAACGGCTCTACGGCTTCTAAATCGAACCAAACAACATTGGTACAACCAGGAAGAAACCACTGATGAACACGGATAAGCACAGATCAACACGGATCAAATTTTTGTGTGTATCTGTGTTCATCTGAGTGAATCAGTGTTTATCCGTGGTTAATCACCTGTCTCAATGTCACTTGTTCTGATTTAGATAAAATCGCCTGGCTTATTTTGGTCAAAGCGCAGAGTTCACACGAACGCTGCGCTTTTTCTTTTCGTAACCGCCGATATGAAAAACGAACCCAAACGCTTTTCCTTTTTTCGTCTGCCGCGCGCGGTCAGGCTGGCGATTTATTTGCCGCTGATTGCCCTGATCTGTTTTGTCGCGCTGCGCCGGGTTGAACATTTCATGACGCATCATCCGGTTCGGTATTTGCCGGGCAAGGAATGGACGCCGCCGCCGAATGGCGAAGACGTTTGGATTCCCGTCGCCGACTACCAGCGAATTCACGGATGGTTTTTGAAAGCGCCGCAGCAACCTCCATTGGCGACGATCCTGCATTTTCACGGAAACGGCGGCAACATCACCAACGCTGGCTGGTATGGAGTAAAGCTGACCGAAGACGGCTTTGACGTGTTGCTGATTGATTATCGCGGCTACGGGCGCAGCGACGGCGAAGTCACAGACGAATGGGCGCTCAACGCCGATGGCGAAGCGGCCTACAACTATTTGCTGAACGAACGCGGCGTGAAGCCGGAACGGTTGGTGTTTTACGGCATGTCGCTGGGCACGACTGTGGCGATTGATGTGGCTTCGCGCAAACCGGTTGGGGCATTGATTATCGAATCCGGCCTGAGTTCCGCTCAGGAAATGGGCGCTCACGCCTTGCCGTTCGTGCCGGGCCTGATCCGCAAATTAGCCAAAAATCGTTTCGAGTCTTCGCGCAAAATCGCCAGCGTCAATTGTCCCGTGCTGGTGACTCACGGAACCGACGACCGAACCATTCCCGTCGCGCAAGGCCGCAACCTGTTCGAGTCGGCGAAAGAACCAAAGCAGTTGATAATCATTGAAGGCGGCGGCCATAATCTGGCTGGGGAAAAAGGCGAAACGTATTCAAATCAGGTTGTTGAATTTATCCGCAAAACTATTTCCAACAAGAATCTGTGACCGAGTTTGGAGGAAGCAAGAATGATTACCGCCAAAAAAGAAGTTGAAACGATGTTGACCAAGCTGCCTGACAATTGCTCACTTGAGGACATTCAGTACCATCTTTATGTGCTGGGAAAGATTCGCCATGGGGTTGAGAGCGCCGAGAAAGAGACTTTCTCACAAGAAGAAGTAGAACAAAGATTCAATCAAACACAGATAAATCGGTGACCAAAACAGAACTTAATTTTCAGCAAGCCGTCGCCGAATTCCAAAAGTTTCTTGCCAGTGAAAACGTCTCGCCTGACTTGGTGTGGATTTTTCGGGAAGACATCACTTGGTATCGAAAAAAGTTTTTTTGTGAGGTGGCCTCTGCCAAAAGACAACTGGCAATTGGCCGAAAGAGCTTACGAAATTGGCCGCGAAAAAGGATTGGGGTTAAAACTGGAAGTCTCTTGCTGGCTGGACCAAACACCCTGTTGCTACGTGCTAATACCAGATGACGAGGCGGCGGCTGAGAGCCTGATGATGACTGAATTGCGTTTTAGCTATCCGACCGACCCGCGCCTCAAAGCTATAAAGGTTCGTTTTCGATGCTTATGGAAACTTCTTGTTAAACGAACGCCAACGCAAGCTGCCGAAGATTGGCTTGGAATTTTGCCGAGTCGAAAGCAAATCACTGAAGTGACTGGCTAATTGCTGTATACCTGCCAGCGTAAAACGCCACCACGCTTTCGGCCAGTCGAATCACCTTTTCCCGCAACGCCAGCGGTTCGACGACTTCAATCTGATCGCCAAAGCTCAGCGCGAATTCGGCGGCTTCGTCTTCAAATTGAAACCGCATCTTCACCTTCACCCAACCGTCAGCATCCGGTTCGCCGGTTTCTTCGACGCGAGCAAACCGAACGGCGTAATACAACCGGCGCATCACTTCCTGCCGAACGCGCAACGTGGCTTCGTATCGTGGCAACTGAGTTTTGAATATCTGCGCCGATTGTTGCCAATGCGCGGCCAGATCGAAATCGGCTGGACGCAGGCTCGGCTCATCCAGCAATGTCGCCCCAAGCACGCGCGAAACGCGGTAGGTGCGCGGTTCGTTTTCAACAGCGGCGATCAAATACCAGACGCTGCCTTTGGCAACCAACCCCAACGGATTCACTACGCGCTCAAACGCTTCGCAATCGGGATCGCGCTGATACGAAATTTGCAGCTTGCGATCCTGCCAGACGGCTTGCTGCAACACGGGCAACATCGGCACGGCTTCTTCGGCGCGATGCCAACCGCTGACATCCACATAAATTCGTTGCCGCGCAAATTCCGCATCGCGCCGAGCCGCGCCGGGAACTTCGGCCAGCAACTTGGTCATCGCTGCTTCCGAAGTTTTTTCCAGTCCCAGATCGGCCAGCAATTGCGGCGGCACGTTCAGAAACAGCGATTGCACTTCGGCATCGTTCAATCCGGTCAGCTTCGTGCGGTAATCACCCACCAACCGCCAGCCGCCGCCAACGCCTCGATCTGCGACCACCGGCACGCCTACGGAACTCAGAGCGTCCATGTCGCGGTGAATCGTTCGCTCGGAAACGTCCAGCCGTCGCGCCAGTTCATTCGCCGTCAAACAACGATGAATCTGCAACAACAGCAAAATCGAAATCAGCCGATCCGCTCGCATAACATTTCCTCCTGGTTTGAATCGCTCTGGCTGCCAGAAATATGACACAAGGTGTCGTGAATCGTGGCCTATGATCCGGCGCGATTAAACTTTTTCAGGAGGAACCATGACAACCACAAAAGCTCGTTCAAAGTCGGCTGGCTCGGAAAGCTGGCCTAAAGCTGACCGTCCGCACATGCCAGGATACGGAGTTCCCGAAACCAAAAAAGGCTTGCTGGATTGGTCGCACGTGACCGAACGCATGGCGGCGGCGCAGAATTATTGGATTTGCACGGTCAGCCCGGAAGCGCATCCGCATGCGACACCGGTGTGGGGATTGTGGCTGGAAAACAAGTTGTATTTTGGCGGAGGCGCGACGACCAAACGCAATCGCAATCTGGCGCAAAACCCGGCGGTGACAGTGCATTTGGAAAGCGGTTCTGACGTCGTCATTTTGCAAGGCGAAGCGCATCCGATGGTCAATCCCGACAAAGCCTTGACCGTTCGCTTGGCGGATCTTTCGGCGGCAAAATACGGCTACCGCCCGAAGCCCGAAGATTACGAAGCGCCGGGCACTTTCGTCTTCACGCCCAAAGTCGTGCTGGCGTGGAGCCAATTTCCGAAAGACGCGACTCGGTGGCGATTTGAAAGCGCCGAGTCAAAAAGCTGAATCATGCTTTGACCATGACAAGCTCTTTCAACTGTTCCCGCCGGGCGCGCATGTTGGTGATGAATTCGTCGAACAGGTACGTCGCATCGTGTGGGCCGGGGCCGGCTTCGGGGTGGTATTGCACCGAAAACACCGGTAATCGGCGATGGCGCATGCCTTCCAGACAGCCGTCGTTCAGGTTGAAGTGCGTCAACTCAATTTCGTTTTGATCCAGGCTCTTGGGGTCAACCGCGAAGCCATGGTTGTGCGACGTGATTTCGCTTTTACCGGTGCGTTGGTTTTTGACGGGCTGATTGCCTCCGCGATGACCGAATTTCAGTTTGTAGGTGTTACCGCCAAAAGCCAAGCCTAAAATCTGATGTCCCAGGCAAATGCCGAATACAGGCGCGGCGGTCAGCAGCTTTTTCACTTCGCCGACGATTTCCGGCAACGCCGCCGGATCGCCGGGACCGTTGGACAGGAAAATTCCATCCGGAGCCAGATTCAGCACATCATCCGCCGACGTTCGCGCGGGCACGACCGTCACGTCGCAACCCACCGCCGCCAGATAGCGCAGAATGTAATACTTGATGCCGAAATCGTAAGCCACAACGCGAAACGGCTCTTCGCCGGGTTGGAGCGCGTTGGCGGGTTTGAAGCCGGTCAGCGGGTCGAAGCTTTCCTGTTCGTCCGCTATGCTTGACCAGCGATAAGCGTCGCCGCAGGAAACTTCATCCACCAGATTTCGTCCCAACATCGTGGGAGCGGTGCGCGCTTTGGCGACGACGCTGGCTTCGTCCGTGTCAATCGAAGAGATGCAGGCTCGCATAGCGCCTTTTTCGCGGATGTGGCGAACCAGCGCGCGCGTGTCCACTTCGGAAATTCCAACAATGCCATGCTGGTTCAGGTATTCATCCAGCGACATCGAAGCCCGCCAGTTCGACGTGACTTCGGAAAATTCGCGGACGACGAAGCCTTCGACAAACGGGCGGCGCGATTCCACGTCTTCGGGGTTGACGCCGTAATTGCCTATTTCGGTGTAGGTCATCGTCACGATCTGTCCGGCATACGATGGATCGGTCAGGATTTCCTGGTAACCGGTCATCGAAGTGTTGAACACGATTTCGCCCGTGCGTTCGCCAATTGCGCCCCACGCACGTCCACGAAACGTTCTTCCATCTTCAAGGGCTAAAATTGCTTCTTTATTCATCGGTGGTTTTGGATTCTACGCTCCCTGCCGGTCGCGGTTCTGGTTCAAGATTGTTGTTCTCGTAAAAAGCTTTGCGCCAGATGCAGCCATTGGCGCTCGGTTCGATATTTATACGCCGGTGCGGTTTTCACCGACTCTATGCAGGTCTGCATTTCCTCAATGGCTTCGGCGGTGCGCCCCAGACTGTGCAAGGTCATGCCGCGCCAATATCTTCCTTGAGCATCGGATGGCCGATGCTGAGAAAATTTGTCGAACATTTCCAGCGCGTCTGAATACTGCTTCGCCGAATAATAAGCCAGCGCGGTTTCGCGCCAGATTTCATGCTGGCTGTGCGTCGCATCCTGTCGAATCACCTGCTCAAAATGTTGAACCGCTTCGTTCAGCCGATTTTGCCATCGGGCGATGCGGCCAAGCTGGTAATGTGCGTCGGTTTCGTTCTTATCAATTTCTATGGCTCGTTGAAACGAACCGATGGCGGCATCCAATTCGCCGCGCTGCTGATAGAGCAATCCCAGGTTGTAATGCGCCGAAGCGTCCGCCGGATTCAAGGTCGCGGCTTGCAGATTTTGCCGGAACGATTGACGTGACCGCTGCGACTTCATGAAATCGTCCACGCGGTCACGCAGCAAAAACACCAGCAATAACAACAGGAACGGCGATCCGCAAACAAAAGACGTTGCGTCAATGAACAGCGGCAAAATGATAAACGACAAAAAAGAAATCAGCGTCGTGCCAATCGCCGCGACCCAGTGATACTGACTGGCCTGCCCCAGATGAAACACCGTTCCGGTCGTCAACGTCATCAGCCACGCAAAAATCGGCAGCGGAATGACGATCACCAGGACAAAAAAACCTATGACGGCATCGCTGCGAAATTGCGCGCTCTGCCAGCCAATGACAATCGCAGGCAAGATCGCCGCCAGAAACGAAGCCGCCAGCGACATCAGCGAACAAGACACCATCGGAGCGAATTCTTCGCGCACGACCAGCGAAAAACTGGCGCGTCGTTCGAACAGGTTGGCAATCAAAATCACGAACGGCACATAAACGACCGCGATGAACAACACAATCATGACCGCCGTCATCAACGACCGTGTGAGATTGCCAAAAAGCAGGCCGGTTCGGATTGAAGCGCCCGCTGCCATCTGAGGTCTTACTCCTGCCTGAGCCAATGCCGACATCGCCACCACCACCAGCGAATAAATCCAACTCATCAACAAGGCCGCGCCGACGGCAAATCCCACCGGAGCGCGATCACGCAAGGAGCGAATCGAAGCCAGCGGTTGCCACAACAATCCAAACAAAAGGCGAAGGTTGGTGAGCATAACAGTTTAGATCAATCTCCCGGCCTCTCCCCCGGCTTCTGGCCTATATGAGAAAGCGCGGTCAGCTTGCCGCCGCCGCGCCTTCACATCAATCCAGTCATTCTTCAAGATTCTTCGCAACTGAAACAGGGTTACTCGATTTTTCCCACGCGCTCAAATGGCGTGAACGGGTAATACCGAAAGATGGCTTTGCCGTAAATGTATTTTTCCGGCACAAAATCCCAATATCGGCTGTCGCTGCTGTTGCGGCGATTGTCGCCCATCACGAAATAATGATGTTCCAGGATTCGTTTCGGAGTCGCCAGCGAGTTGTGATCCAGAAACTCAGGATCGAGATACGGCTCTTCGACAATCTGGCCGTTGATATACAGCTTGCCGTCTTCGACATTGATTTCTTCGCCGGGCAATCCGACAACTCGTTTGATGTACGACTTCGACGGGTCGAGCGGATACAGCAGCACGACAATGTCACCGCGTTTGATTGGCTCTTTGTCGCCCAACCATTCGCGCAGCGGATAAATGAATTTGTTGACGAAAATGCGATCCTGATCGTGGAGCTTGGGCATCATGCTCTGTCCTTCGACGCGCACCGGCTGCACCACGAACACCACAATCAAAATGGCGATCAATCCGGCGAACACGATGTCGCGAAACAGCGACCGAAGCTCGCCCCACAAACTGCCGTCATCGTCATCGCCGCGCAATGACGACAGGTCATCAATCACTCGAATGTCGTTGTCATCATCGGGCGAATAGCCCACCCACTTCTCTTTTTTCATGTCCGACTTCACCTACTGCTTTTTCTTGAAACGGATTCTTTGACGCGGAAAACCTCAAACCGCGCGAAAAGATATTACGGGGTCTTCAACGTGTCAAACACCGGGTTTGTTGCAACTTTGGCGTTCACCAACTGACTTTGTCAGTGCTGAATCGTGCCTTCCAGCGACGTGTCAATCTGCGCTTGAATGCCTCCGCCGAACAAAAACGCTTCCATGTTTTGGATCAAAAACTGCTGGTGTTCGGGGTTGATCGTGCTCAGTCCGTAATGGTTGATGAGTTGGTTTTGCGTCGCCAGCCACGCTTTCCAGCAAGCCTGGCAGATTTCCGCATGAATCTTTTTGCCGAGCGCGCTGCCGAAAGGCGGCTTTTCCAGCGCAGGCAGTTTCTTGCCGCAACGCGCGCATTTGATGACTTCAGCCATAAGTTCTCTCTCCTTCTGGGTTGTTTTTGAAGCGCGGATTATCCGGCAGCCAACGTGGCTTGGCAACCTGACAACTCAGGGGGCCGCTTGCTACGACGCGCAACGCTGGCTTAGCATGGCTTTTACCGGAACATCGCTCAGCGAAGAAAAACCCTATGAACTTATCTAATACCCGCGAAAACATTCGCAATATCGCAATCATCGCCCACGTAGACCATGGCAAAACCACTCTGGTGGACGCCATGTTGCAGCAATCCGGTCTGTATCGCGCCAACGAAAAAGTCGTTGACCGCGTCATGGATTCCATGGACCTGGAACGCGAACGCGGCATCACCATCATGGCCAAAAACACCGCCGTGCAGTATGGCCAGACAAAGATCAACATTCTGGACACACCCGGGCACTCGGATTTCGGCGGCGAAGTCGAACGCGTGCTGAAACTCGCCGACGGCGTCGCCTTGCTGGTGGACGCTTCGGAAGGCCCGTTGCCGCAAACCCGCTATGTGCTGTCCAAGGCGCTGGAACAGAAACTGCCCGTCATCGTCGTCATCAACAAAATTGACCGGCAGGACGCTCGTCCACAGGAGGTCGTCAACGAAGTTTACGATCTGTTCATTGATCTGGACGCGGCGGATGAACAAATTGACTTTCCGATCTTGTACGCCATTTCGCGCGACGGCATAGCCAAACATGAACTCGATCACCAAAGCGACAGCCTGCAACCGCTGTTCGAACAAATCCTGAAAACCGTTCCGCCCCCTACTGGCAACGAAGACGCGCCGCTGCAAATGCTGGTGGCGAATCTGGATTACAGCGAATACGTCGGACGATTGGCCATTGGTCGCATCTTCAACGGCGCGGTGGCGATTGGCGATCAGGTGTCGGTTTGCAAAATTGACGGCAAGCTGGAAAAAACCAAAATCACCCAGCTTTATACATTCGAAGGCTTGAAACAGATTCCGGTCGAACGCGCTACAGTCGGCGACATCATTGCGCTGGCAGGCATCGAAGGCATCAACATCGGAGACACTGTAACTTCGGCAACTGATCCTCGCCCGCTGCCGCGCATAGTGGTGGACGAACCGACGATTTCGATGATCTTCGGCGTCAACACTTCGCCGTTCGCAGGCAAAGACGGCCAGCACGTCACGTCGCGCAAAATCCGCGAACGACTGGATAAAGAACTGCTCGGCAACGTCGCCATTCGCGTCGAAGACACCGATTCGCCCGACCAGTTTCGCGTTTCCGGTCGCGGCGAATTGCAACTGGCGATTTTGATCGAACAGATGCGCCGCGAAGGTTACGAACTGAACGTCGCCCGCCCGCAAGTCGTCACACAGAAAATTGACGGCGAATTGCGCGAACCCATCGAACTGGCGGTGATTGACGTTCCAGACCAGTTCATCGGCGTCGTCACCGAAGCCATGGGACGCCGCAAAGGCACTATGACCAAGATGGTCAATCACGGTCACGGTCGAGTCCGCATGGAGTTTGAAATTCCTTCGCGCGGCTTGATCGGATTCCGCAACGAATTCCTGACCGAAACCAAGGGAACGGGATTGTTGAACACACTGTTTTTGCGCTGGGGCAAATGGCAGGGAGAACTGGCCGGACGCGGAACCGGCAGTTTGATCGCCGACCGACAAGGCGTAGCGACTGGTTACGCGATTTACAACTTGCAGGAACGCGGCGAACTGTTCGTCAAACCGCAGACAGACGTTTACGAAGGCATGATCGTCGGCGAAAACTCCCGCGACGTGGATTTGGACGTCAACATCATTCGCGAAAAGAAACTGACCAACATGCGCGCTTCGACAGCGGACGAAGCTTTGCGCCTGGTTCCAGTGCGCGACTTAACTTTAGAACAAGCCATAGAATACATCGCCGATGACGAACTGGTGGAAGTGACTCCGAAATTCATTCGGATGCGGAAGAAAGTGCTGCCCGCCAATCAGCGTCCGAAATCAAAGAAGGCTGCCGAATAGCGATTCCTGCTGTCAGGCAGTGACCGGCGGCATAAAAGTTGGCGACGGTCACTGCCCAATCCACCCGCCACCACAAGGATCGAATCGTGACGCATCGAAATTTGAAGAGTGCATCTTGATTCCTCTTTGTATGTCAATGTCATTTTGTTCATCTCTTGAAATGTCGTCCTCCTGGTCGCAAGGAATTCCATTTCTGATTTTAACAAACCTGCTGACTGGCCGATTCAAAGCATGATTGAGTTGGCTCATGTCCAACTCTTTGTCAGCAGTACACGGCTTCGGTTCGCAAGAATTATCCCAATAGACAATATATTGTCTTCCCCATACGAATGCATTTGCCGTCCTGTTATCAATCCGTAAAAGAGCGCAAAGATCGCTATCAACAGGACGTTGAAAGTAAACATTGGCGGCAGAAAATTCCGCAACTCGCCCTAATGGCTGCCTGATTCCCCCCTCTTCTCTTACAGTAGGAATGCTGCGGCAAGCTGAGTAAAGCAACCCGGAATTGGTTGTAAACAAGGGTTTCACCTTATTATCCAGTTTGCTCAAATGATCGCCATAAAGCTCCCGCCCAAAATTTAACGACCATCTGAAATGATGCCTGTAATTTGGGACGGACGAAGTATCAATCAGTCGGTTAAAGGCGCTCGGTTCAAATTTACCTGGTCTTTCATAACCTGCGAGTGGGCTTAGAACTTCGAGTTTGAGTATCGAATCGTCATTGAAACTTTTGCCATAAACATAATCACCTATCAGCTTGTCCGGGCTGCCCTGCCCTCGTTCCCAAACTTTCAACCGCCGTCTATGTTCGCTGCTACCGTTGTACGATCCGACCACATAGTCGCCATTGGCAGTAAACCAGCTAAACATCAGCCCATGGAAAAGCACTCGAATGGAGTTCTGCCTTGCTAAATCGCTCATTCCGGTCGGCGGATGCTGGTAACTTAAAGTCTGCTCTAAATGAGGAGATAGAAGTATCGAGTTCATATCATTTTCTCCTTGTTGCTCATAATAAACCTGCCTTATAGAACCGCTTTGCCAACAAGCAGACAAAAGCGTTCAGGTTAAATTCCTTGTTGGAAATCATGCTGGTTAATACGTGGAAAAACCTCCATAAATGGAAAAGGCTGACCAATCCGCCACGTTTGGCGCGACTCGCCTGTCTTTTCGCAATATGTCCAACTGCGCCTGGCGAAATGCATCCACGACTCGCAATCCGTCCTTCACACGATGCTCGTGAAAAGCAACCATGAGATTTTTGGCGGCGGTGGATTCGATCTTCCATAGACTGGCAACGACGACCGGAACGCCAGCAGTCAAAAAAGGTCTGGTTAAATTGATCACGCCTTCTCCTCGAAATGAGCGACCAGCGCCAGTCTGGCAAGCGGATAACAACACAAGTTTCGCGTTTGCAAGATTCAACTTGTACAGTTCATAGGCGTGTAATGAACCGTCAGCAACTTCGGAAACAGCATCGCTCTCAGAATCGGGCGACAATAACAATTTAGAGGAAAGTGGTGAACGATGATTGGCAATCGCGTGACTGGCAATATGGATTACCTGCGCCACCGGAGCCAGTTTTCTGAATGCTGATTCTTTAGCCGCCTTGCTCAACAGCATCGTCGCATTGGGATAAAGAGCCGCAACACTCTTCGCTTCATCCGCGGCAGCGTCCAACCCTGTTAGAACTTCTTTTTCACGGTTGACAAACCTGGGGTCTCCAAGACAAAGCAATTGCTCAGCCTTGCGGTTTCCTTTGCTGGCTGCCGTTTCAGAACAAAGGATAAAAGCCGTTGCGCTGGGGCTGAGAATAAAAGCGTAGCTTTCAATCAGATACTGGCCTTTATCGGCAGAAATCAAAGCGGCGAACGGCAATTGATGCAAAACCTTGTCGGGTACAAAACAAATCGGGCGATCAGGATCGAGGTGCGTCTCTATTGGCTTAATCAGAATGCTATGCAAGCTCTGCAATAACGCTTTGGTATTCTCCTCTGAAGTTGAGGAAGTCGTCAGCATTCTGACCACATCATTCGCTTCTCGCTCCAAGTCTCCTTCCATAAATTTTTGCTCGACTTGTAAAAATTTATGGCGATCAACAATCCAGACAATCACTTTGCCTGGCAACACAGCATACTGAACTATTTGGACACCGGCAGGAATGCGTTTCTGTATGGACTCCAAGCTTAATGGCCTGAAAAGAGACTTTAATCGTAAATCCGTTTTGCTTCCGTTCCCAACCACTTGAACCGCTCCTTGCCTTGCATCAAGCAATGAGCGAGCGCGTGATTCCTCAGAAAGTTGAAATGCGCTGCGGCTGTTTTTTCGGCGCGTCGCTTCAAAGTCTATGGCGGCATCGTAAAATTGCTGCCCCAAGTCGAAGAAAGTATTCCGATTGCTTTCTTCAGAAATCTGCGAACGGAATTTCTCTAGCAGGTTTCTGACTTCGGCCAGTTCTTTAGCTGCCTCTGTTTCGTCCTGCAACACAAGATAAACTAGAAAACTTCCTTCGTGAGCTTTGTATGCGTAATAACTTTTAGGCGTGCGCGCATACATACCTATTGCTTGACGATAGCTGACAAGAGCAGCCCGAAAATTTCCAGCCCGGCGCAACATATTGCCCTGAAATAAGAGCGAATCCGCCACTCGTATATTCTTTGAAGACTGATCGCCCAATCGCCCACTTTCTCCAAGCGATTTTTCAGAATACTTGATCGCCTCAGCGTGGCGACCTAGCTGGCTGTTGATGTTGCCGAGTCGAGAAAAAGAAAGCGATTTGTAAAGAGGCCAGTCAGCAGCAACAGCCACATGGTGCGCCTCCATTTGAGCATCAAGCGCCGCCATCGTATGCCCCAACGCCAGAAGGCTGTTGGGCAACGCGCTGTAAACGCTCCATACCTGCTTCGGATCGGCGGGAATCTGAGTCGCAAAAGCCACGGCCTTGAGAGCTGCGGTTAATGACTCTTCGTAATTGCCAAGTACCAGATTGACAGAAGCAATCAAGGATTGATTGCGAAGAATACACAACTGATCGTCTATCTGTTCGGCAATCTGTAACGAAAGACTGGATACATCCAGCGCGGCAGACAATTCATTTTGACCAGTCAGCGCGTCAGCATTAGCTTGTAATACATTGGCAAGCAAATTTTTATAGCTTTTATGCTTGCAAAAGCCCGATAAATCACTCAGAAGTTCAATGCTCCGCTCATATTTGGCCTGGAGGATTAAAGAATAACCCACCCAACTCTGGGCGTACTTTGCCTCACACTGATTGTCAGCCGTCTCAAACAAGTTTTGAGCTTGGAGAAAATGCTGGGTCGCGCCAGAAAAATCATTCTTGTCGTAAGCGTTTCTGGCCTTCCTTAACAGTGACTGTGCCTGACTGGTCAAGGCTCGCTGAGAATCAGTCATTTTTTGGTAATGAGCAGACAGATCCGCAGTGAAACGGTCACCCGCATAGCGCTGTTCGAGCTTGCCAGCCCAAGCCAAAATCCTTAATTGTTCAGCAGCTTCTGCGGTTTGACCTGCTTCGACAAATTTGAACCATTCCCCGATCAGTCTCTCTGTCACCAGATTTCCTGTTCTCAAGCGTGCCACCTTGAACGCTTGCCACCCTTGCGTTTCATCCTGGCTTTTGTGCGCGGCAATAAAATCCCGCCATATCCGATCTCCAAACTGTGCGCGCTCTTTCTTTTTTTTCTCAAGCTGATCCAGATGTTGCCTGACTTCCTTGGCCCAGGAAGAATCCGGGTCTCTATAAAGATAATCTCTCCAACCTTGTTCCGCCTGTTCCGTCAACCCCATCAACTGCCTGACCAAAGCGCGATTGAAATGCGCTTCCAGTAATTTGTCGTCCAACTCCAAAGCCTTATTTAACTCATCAAGGCTTGCGCCCAATGCCAAAACCCGCTCGCGTTCATCAGCAGAAGACGAGCTTGCTTTCGCTTTCTCCAATAATGCCGCCCCCAGATCACTGCGCAAACGAGCGTTGTTCTGATCCAATTCCAAAGCAAGCTTGAATTGATCTATCGCCTTATCAAATTCCTTTTTGACCAGATATAACCGGCCAAGCGCATGCAGTGATTGAGAAGATTGATCCGCCCTGACGGCCTGGCGAAATAAAACATCTGCTTCATCAAGCTCGCGATAATCAGCCAACTCCTGCTGATTTCCGCGAGTGATCGTAAAGGGCAAAAAGGGCAATCCGGTGACGCGCGCTTCAAGAGGGCGTTGCTCCTTATACGCGCGCCGCAAAGCTTCTTCCCCTCTTTCCAACTGCGACTGGTTGCCTGCCGCCTGCCAAACCCAAAACCCAATGGCCAATGCCAGCAACGCATAAACTGCGATTTTCCAACCGGGCACGAAAAACACTCGCTTCCATTCCCAGCCGCGTTGCCCACGCTGTAAAGGTTCTGACAATGTGGCGCTTCCGTGATTCGCTTCAGAGGTTTCAATCAAACTATTTGCTTTGTCTTTTTTCGCTGCCGCTCCTTCCAAATCAGCAGCGAACTTCACTGCTTCGCGCGCCAACACAAGTTTCTCTTGGCGTGACGATATCAACACGAAGTTTCGTTCAAACAAGTGCCGCTCGCGTTCTGGCAAAAATCCGCAGACGTAATCATCAATCAGTTCTTCCTCCGCCAGCAGCAAGCGATCCACGAAGTCCGGTTCGTCCGAATCAATGGAGGCATTAGACTCATCGCCACTCAGCAACTTGTCTTCAATCTGCCGCCGCTCCTCCGCCGTCACATCGTTCAGCAGATAGCGTCGGAACAGTTTGTCTTCTTCCGAATACCAGTTCATATCGTTTCATTCCGGTCAGCCTCCACTTTGCTATTGCAGGGACTCGCCGGAAATTTCAAAAGTTTTTTACGCCCCGGCCTTTTGCTGACAACTCGTGATGCAAATTCGCAATTGGTCGCGCAACCGCATCATCTTCAATCGCAAGGCGTTAATCGTCAGTCCGAACTGCTCTGCCAGACGGATTCGATATTCATCCAGCGCTTCAGTTTTTTTCAGGTAATAAAGCAGAAACAACTCTCGGTCTTGATCTTTCAATTCACTGAGACAAGCCCGCAAGCACACGCTTCGTCGTTCCTTTTGGGAAGCTTCTTCCGAAAAATCCGGGAAGGAAAGACGCTGCCAATCCACATCTCCGTCAACAGAAATTTGTTTGTTGAGGTGTTGCCGATAAACATTGCGAGCGATGCCGAAAATGTACGGAAGAGGCTGGCCAAGTAACAAAGCATTCTGCTTCAGAAAATGATCCATCGCCGCATTCAGAACTTGATCGGACAGGTCTTCGGCTGCGGCACATTGGCGTTTGATGAAATAAACAATCAGACGGCGACGCAACTTTTCATAAGTCTGCGCGGCGAACTCACGATCCGCATCCAGCCAGTTGAGAAAACGCTCAAACTCTTCTTCGGTCATAGATCGGCTCTTCATCGGATCAGGGATGATGGCATTCCCTCCCACTCTGGGGGGTTAAAGGGTAAAGCCGCCTCTGCGCACACAGCATTGACTTGCCCGTCCGGCAGTTACTGATTTTTACGGAATGATTGCGATGTCGGGTCGAACGACCCAGCGGCATTATAGGTGCAGCCTTTTCATTGGCAAGCTACTGTAAGGCAATCCTCAAGAAAATTTTCAATGGCCATGAAATTTCCTGCCCTTGTTTGAAACACAGTATGGAACTGCTGTTGTTCAGAGCAATTCAACTTAGCCCGAAACTTTTCACAATGGAGGCAACATGGACCAAATTTCCAACACTCTGGCCTTGCTTGGCGCAATCAGCATAGCTTCGGAACGTGTCGTCGAAGCAGTAAAAGGGCTGTGTCCATGGCTGAACAAGGAGACTCCCGACAATGCAGACAATGAAGGGAGAAGAAAATCAGCCATTCTCATTGTCGCCGCCATCTCCGGAATTCTGTTGGCTTGGTTGGCCCTGAGCATCACAAGTGATCCCAACAAAGTTGAGTTTCTGAAAGTCATTGCTCTCGGTCTGCTTTCCGCAGGCGGATCAGGTTTCTGGAACTCCATTCAGTCTTCCCTCAATCAACTCAAGGATGCCGCCAAGAAACTGGCTTCGTAACTCTTTCAATAATTCCAGCATCAACCAAGTAAAAACATTTTCAGGAGTAATGTATGTTACAAAAGATCACTCATCGCAAAAAGGCGCAAATCATTTTCATTGCTCTCATTAGCAACCTACTCTTGGTGCAAACTCCCCAAGTAGCTAATGCTCAAAACAGGTCAACACCTGTTTGGCGACCAATAAAAATCTCGGCATTGCCACTTCCCTCATCTCAGTCCTCAGACCTGCCACCAGACTGCAAGACAGCAAAGTGGGGGGAGCCATGCACGATTCGAATTAACCGCGCTAAGCTAACTGCTCCAGGAACAGTGTTGGTCGCTTCTGGCACTCAGGTCACAATTGTTGTTTATAACAAAAGCCCTTTTGAATCAGCGAAATTCAATAGCAATCGAGTCGAAGTGCCACCTCCTCCCGGCGTCGCTGATGTCCTTAAAGACTTAATTGGCGGTTTACTGATCCCCAACGTCTCGCGGCTAACGCTTGCTTCACGGGCACTTACAGAATCATCAGAATCAATCGCGCAAAACAAAGCCAAGCCTGAAACCGTAGCCAGATTTCAGTCTGGCTCTGAAGAATATCAAGTCATTGGTTTGCTAAACGCAATCGCCAGCGACAAAAGCGGGAATCAAGCAAAGATCAAGGCAGTTTTTGATCGTTACGACGGACTGAATAAACAAATAAGCGATTTTTTCGATGGCAGTAGTGACTACTGTACCCAGGGAATTGATTCTCCTGAACCGGTTACTTTCTTCAAGACTCAGCTTGCCACTATTTCAACAAAGATCGAAGCATTGAAAAGTGAATCACTGGTTTCTCTGGAAGGAGATGAAGCAAATTTTGCCATTGCCAAAAAGTTATTGGAAAAAGTAGTGACGCGCGCGCCATTTGACACTGAATTCGCCGTTGAATCGGCAAGTATGGTCAATCAGGTAAGCGGCCTTCTCCAACTATACAAAGAGGCTATTACAAATTTGAATGAGGCTCGTAAGGGTTTTATTCAACTAGGGGGCACGCTAAAAACCTTCGATGGCGCCAAATGTACTCAGAAAATCGCGGTCGTGGCGGATCGGCAAGCCAACATTACGGGTAATGTAGTTTTCACAAATCAGCTAACCAACAAGGAGTCACCTCAACAACTCTATACCAAAGTCGCATTCCGAGACCTTCCACGTGCGTCTCTTTCAGTTGGCGTTCTCATTTCAACTTTGGAAAAACGCACATTCAATGCAGCCTCAGTATTTGACGGTGCAGGCGCGACTTCCACTGATCCCGTAAAGGTACGTTTGGAAATTCGCGGAGAAGCCAGTCGTCCCCAAGTTATCCCCTTTTCTTTTGCCAACATTCGCCTAACACAATGGCGGGTCAGGGATGGGTTTTACACATTCAACCTGACTCCTGGTATCGGAGTAAATCCCAACGGCGGAACGAACGAAGTCGAATTTGCTTTGGGCGCGTCTTTAGGGATCAACAACGTTTACCTTTTCGGCGGTTTTCACTTTGGTCGTGAGGCAAATCTGATCAATGGATTCAGCATAGGTGATCGGGTTCCGAATAGTTTTGTCCCGCCGGTAGGCCGAGACTGGAAAACCAATTTCGGCTTCGGCGTCAGTTACAGAGTTCCTTTGCCATAACTCAGAACATTTCCCTGTCATTCAACTTCCAGTAAAGGAGACTAACAATGCACCCAAAACCAGTAGCCTTGCCACGCCCGCCCCGAGCTGAAGCCATTGCATCGGCTGCGTCGCCAGAAAATCAACTGAAAGCTCTGCTTAGGCGTCGCCAATTGTTGGCATTTGAACTTGGCCAAGTTGACGCTGAAATCGAAAGAGTAGGAGGAGAAAGCATCTGCGGTCTGATTGACGACACGCAAGATGTGGAAACGTATGATGGCTTGCTCGGTGTCAGCCGTGCTTTTGTTGACCAACACGAACGTGCAGTCGGACAACTGCAATGGTTGGCCGATTTGCCAAGTCGTTTTAATGAATCAAATGAATCTCCGGGCAACGTCAATGACGTTCGCTGGGGCAGTGGAGGATTGTTTGCTGCCAATTTATTTATCACCGCTGGTCATTGTTTCGATCAATATGGCGGAGGCTGGCAACGCCCCAGTCGCAACGGCTTGGTTATAGAGCCAGAAGAAATCGCTTGCTTGATGAAGGTCAATTTTAATTATCAAGTTAATGGGATCACTGGCCAGACGCGTTCAGGAGTGTCGTTTCCAGTTGAAGAACTGCTGGAATTTAGAAGGGGCAATCTTGATTATGCCATCATCAGACTTGGTCGAAACGAAGTAGGACAATTGCCTGGGGAAATTTTTGGAACTCTCAGGATTGCGCCACAAGACCTTGTCGCCAACGGGGCAATGCTCTGCTTAATACAACATCCTGCTGGCCGACCAAAGCGAATAGAAGCTGGGCCAATGCTCCAAAACACGGCAGGGCAAATTGCCTATGACAGCTTGGACACATTGGGCGGTTCCTCCGGCTCGCCAATTCTTTCGCTGGCAGGCGAAATTGTGGGAGTTCATACCAATGGCGGATGTTCAACTTTCAATGGATTCAATTTTGGTTTGGCAATTGGTGCTATACGCGCCGCTTCATCAATCGTCCAATAACTGAGATTTGAGGGCGGGTTCGTACACTGCTTACTCTGCCTTCATTCATTTTTAGCGATCTTCAGCCATTTGTCTTTAACTTACCAAGCCTGGCTTCGCCAGGCTTCTTTTTTTCAGGCTCCGTCTCAAGAAAACGGTTTTGCGAAAAGAGATGCGCAGAAATCCCTTCGATATTTGGCTCAGCGAGGTCAACACTCCTAGCGACAACTCTTCCTTTCCCATAAGGTCGCCAGCGCTCGGCGAAGGTTGTGTCGCTTGCACCGACGAACACTGTCAGCGTCATCACGCCGAGCGCGGCGGCGATGTGTTGACCCGCGGAATCGTAGCCGATGTATTCGTCGCTCGCCGCAATTAATCCGGCGAAGGCTCCGATACTGCCGTCCCAGGTTACGATGTCGGCTTGTCGTAACAGATCAATTGGCAAGTTGGCTTTGGCGGATTCGTTGAGTTCGACTACGGTTTTGCCTGCGGAGCGAACGGCGGTGACGATGCGGTTGATTTGCTCGCGTTCTTCCTGCGTTGCGCCTTTGTCCAAAATGACTTTGGAACGGGTGAGCAAGTATTCAATCAATTGCCGCTCGAATTCGTCAGAGACTCGTTTGCTGTGATTGCCTCCGACGCCAAAGCTGATCGCTGCGAGATTGCGGATTGGGGATTGCGGACTGCGGATTTGATTGGCGATGGCTAGACCGAAGTTTTGATGCTCCGCCGGCAAAGCGACGAATGGGAAAGACGGTTCGCGGTTGCCAATCAGTTCTACTGCCCAAGCGGCGGCGAGTTCGGCTATCGTGTTTAGAGTACCGCCTTCAGGCGGCTGGGTGGTTGATGAACTCTTCCGCCTGAAGGCGGTACTCTGAACATGACTCTGAACGTAACTCCTGCTTTCAAAGAAATAGTAGTTGTGATCGTTTTCGACCAACGGCAACAAGCCGAGTTGAGTCAGCCGCGAATCAGGATCAATCACCCAAACGTCGTCTTTGCCGAAACCTCGCCGCTCTTCGTTGACCGCCGCGACGACATCCAGCCAACTGGTCAGCCGACTAATTAAGCTGCCTCCGCGTTCGTAAGCGATTTCGTGAATGCGAATCCGAGCGTCGCCGCCATACAGTTCGCGCAGCTTGCGCGAACCCAGAATGACAAACTCGGCTTCGGGAATCGCCTGTCGCAGCTTGGCGATGATCGCGCTGGTGACGGCGACGTCTGCGCCGATGGTGACACGGGAAAGCAGCAAAACTTTTGTGGGAGTTGGGAGTTGGGAGTTGGGAGTTGGGAGATAGGATTTGCGCGACAGGATGTCGGATTCGGTCAGCAAGCCGAATTGAGTCAAACCTTCATCAAGCCACTTCCCTTCCTGCAGGCGGCGGCAGTAATCAATGACCTGAGCGAACAATTGGTCATAGAGTCGGCAAGCCGCCGGATCGAACGAATCATTGAGCCGTTCAACCAGCATCGGGAACAACGCGGTGATGCCGCAGCGGGCGATTTCGGAGTTTTCGTCAGTGGCGATACGGCAAATCAGATGAACGGCTTCGCGCAAATAAGCGCCGTCACGGTGAAACTGTTCGATAACCAAATCCGCCGCGCGTCCAGCCAATGCCAGCGCGGCATTGGGCGTCAAAGCTCTCTGCTCGTTCAGCGATTCAAACTCAGCCAGTTTGTCGAGAAGTTCTTCGGTTGGAATCATCGGCAAAACTATAGCATTTCCGTCCGGTTGCGCGCATTGACAGCCTATATGTCGGTTGTTAGACTCCGCGCCTTCCGAACCAAGTTCTAAAGCAATGTCCGCCATTTCCATAAACCACCTATTGAGAATTCGACAGAATTCGCTGTGACGGACTTTGCGCCAATCCCTGACTGAAGGAGTTTTGCTTTTATGCCTACGTTCAATGGAATTCCAACGCCCGAAGACGGCGGGCGAATCAGCGTCCAAAACAACAAGCTGGTAGTTCCCGACAATCCAACCATCCCGTACATCGAAGGCGACGGCATTGGCCGCGATATTTGGAAAGCGTCGCAGCGCGTGTTCGACGCAGCGGTCGAAAAAGCCTACGGCGGAAAACGCCGCGTCGTCTGGTACGAAGTTTTCGCTGGAGAAAAGGCCTTCAACAAGTTCAGCGAATGGCTGCCGAAAGGCACGCTCGACGCGATTCAGTATTTCATCGTCGCCATCAAAGGCCCATTGACCACGCCGGTCGGCGGAGGCATTCGTTCGTTGAACGTGACCTTGCGCCAGGTGTTGGATTTGTATGCCTGTGTGCGTCCGGTGCGGTATTTCAACGGCGTGGGCGCTCCGGTCAAACATCCTGAAAAGCTGGACGTGGTGATTTTCCGCGAAAACACCGAAGACGTTTATTCCGGCATCGAATTTCAGGAAGGTTCAGATCGCGCATCCAAGTTGATCGAATTTCTGAAAGATTACGGTTATCAGGTCAACCCCGATTCCGGCATCGGCATCAAACCGATTTCAATCACCGGAACCAAAAACCTGGTTCGTCGCGCCATTCAGTATGCCGTGGATCACAAGAAAAAAGTCGTCACGCTGGTTCACAAAGGCAACATCATGAAATACACCGAAGGCGCGTTTCGTGATTGGGGTTATCAACTGGCGAAAGAAGAATTCCGCGACCAGATCGTCACCGAAGACGAACTCTGGAAAGATCACAACGGCCAGATTCCCGAAGGCAAAATTCTTATCAATGACCGCATCGCCGACGCCATGTTCCAGCAGTTGCTGCTGCGTCCGGATGAATATCAGGTCATTGCCACACCGAACTTGAACGGCGATTACCTGTCGGACGCCTGCGCGGCGCAGGTCGGCGGACTAGGTCTGGCTCCGGGAGCGAACATCGGCGACGCCGCAGCGGTCTTTGAAGCGACGCATGGCACGGCTCCGAAATACGCGGACAAAGACGTCATCAATCCCGGTTCGGTCATGCTGTCGGGTGTGATGATGTTCGAGCATCTGGGTTGGCAGGAAGTCGCCGATATGATCATCAACGCCATCGTCAAAACCATCGAACAGAAAAAAGTCACTTACGATCTGGAACGCCAGATGGAAGGCGCTACCAAGGTCAAGACGAGCGAATTCGCTACGGCGATTATTGAAAATATGTGAGGAAGAAGTAGACAGTAGACGGTAGACAGTAGTTAGCTGACGAAGGCCTCAGCGCTGACTAAAGCTCTTCTTCTACTGCCTACTGCCTACTGCCTACTGTCTACTTTTGGAGGAATTTATGGGTCGCAAAAAAATTACAGTTGTCGGCGCAGGCAACGTAGGCGCAACGACTGCGCATTGGTTGGTTTCCAAAGAACTCGGCGATGTCGTGCTGGTGGACATCATTGAAGGCATGCCGCAAGGCAAGGCGCTCGATCTGGCACAAGCCGGGCCGGTCGAAGGTTACGACAGCCGACTGGTCGGCACGAACGGATACAAGGAAACGGCGAATTCCGATGTTGTCGTTATCACGTCGGGCATCGCGCGCAAACCCGGTATGAGCCGCGACGATTTGCTCAACACCAACGCCGGCATTGTCGCCAGCGTGACGGAAGAAATCGTCAAGCATTCGCCGAACTGCATCATCATCGTAGTATCGAACCCGTTGGATGCGATGACGCAAGTAGCGTGGAAAAAATCCGGCTTCCCGAAAAACCGCGTGTTGGGAATGGCGGGCGTGCTGGATTCGGCGCGTATGCGCTGTTTCCTGGCCGAAGCCTTGAACGTGTCGGTCGAAAACGTGACGGCATTCGTGCTGGGTGGCCACGGGGACACCATGGTTCCGCTGCCGCGTTATTCGACTTGCGCGGGCATTCCGATCACTGAATTGCTGCCTAAAGAAACCGTTGACGCAATCGTCAACCGCACGGCCAACGGCGGAGCCGAAATCGTCAGCTTGCTGAAAACCGGTTCGGCGTATTACGCGCCGTCTTCGGCGGCGGTCGAAATGGTCGAAGCCATTCTCAAGGACAAAAAGAAAATTCTGCCTTGCGCCGTCTTGCTGGAAGGCGAATACGGCGTCAATGGATTGTTTGTCGGCGTGCCGGTCAAAATCGGCGCTGGCGGAGTGGAAGAAATCATTCAGATCAATCTGACCGCCGAAGAACGCGCCGCGCTGCAAAAATCCGCCGGTGCAGTGCAGGAACTGGTTGACAAGCTGAACCTGTAAAAGTTGTTTGTGACAATTCTGGAAGTATGCTAGCTTCCGTATCGGCTGCCGCAGCCTCGCTGAGCAAGCGAGATTGCGGCAGTCGTATTTTTTGAGAGATAGATGCCGTAGCGAAAGCGTTTGCATTCGTATAACGACTTGAAAGGACTTTAGCTGTGAGTGAAGAAAAAGAACTTAGTGGCAAAGAAAAAATTCTGGCTGAATTGAAAACTCTGGAACAGGAGTTCACTGTCGAACTACCGCGAGCGTTGCGAACGGCAGCCGCGTTGGGCGACCTTTCTGAAAATTCCGAATACAAATACGCGCGCGAACGCCAGGATTATGTCCGGGCACGCATTCGCCAGTTGCAGCAGCAATTGGCCAAATTGTCGAGCATAGACCTCAGTCGGTTGCCGACCGATCGCGCGTCGTATGGTTCGACACTGGTGTTGCGCGACCTGGATCGAGACGCCGAAATCACCTATCGGCTGGTGACTCCCGAAGAAGCGGATTACGAAAAGGGATTGATTTCCACATCGTCGCCGATTGGCAAAAGCCTGCTCAACAAGGAAGAAGGCGATGAAGTGAAAGTGCAAACTCCCAACGGCACGCGCTTGTTCGAAATCGTCAAACTGACGACGATCCACGATGAAGATTAAACGCCACGCCCGAAGCTTAAGGCTTCGGGCGTGGCGCAAGTTGTAAAGCCAAATGTGACGATGCTAAACTCCGCGCCTGTTTGGGCAGGTAAGGCGTCTGAATCATTTCAATTCGATCAGGATAGACAGATTATTGGAGGGTGTTGCGTTTGAGTTCCCGACTCGATTCGAGTCTAGTCTTCAATCGGTTGCTGAGACTTGCGTTGCTGGCGTTGATTTTTCTGGGCAGCGCATTTCTGGTCATGTATCTGACCTTGCGCGGGCGTTCGGTTGAAGTGCCCGATGTGACAGGAAAAACCGAGTCTGAAGCGATGGACGTGCTGGACGATGCAGGCTTGAGAATGAAAGTCACTGGCCGTGCGACCAGCCCCAGATTCGAGGCCAATCTGGTCAGCGATCAATCACCGGGCATCGGCTCGGTGGTGAAAACCGGTCAGATTGTGCGCGTCAACGTCAGCACCGGATTGGCAACCCCGACCCCGACACCGACCCCAACGCCGAAACCGACTCCGAAACCATCGCCGTCACCGGATGAAACGCCGACTCCGACACCAACTCCTTCGGCTCCTTCGGCTCCTTCGGATGGATGAGCGGGGAAATCGGCAAGTTCGTTTTTGCGCTGCGTTCTGAAAATCGTGGCTATCGTAAAACTCAACACCGATGATCGAAATTGCGCCTTCAATTTTATCGGCAGACTTCACACGACTTGGCGAACAAATCGCCGCGATTGAACATGCCGGAGCCGCTTATGTACATGTGGATGTGATGGATGGGCATTTCGTCCCCAACCTGACCATTGGGCCGTTTATTGTAGAATGGGTGCGCCGGGCAACCACATTGCCGATTGACGCTCACCTGATGATTGAAAACCCGGATCAGTTCATCGGCGCGTTTGCCGACGCCGGAGTCAACATGATTTCGGTGCATCCCGAAGCAACGTATCATTTGCACCGCACGATCAGTTACATTCACCAGGCCGGTTGTCAGGCGGGCGTCGTGCTCAATCCGGCAACATCGCTGGCAATGATCGAAGAGGTTTTGAACGATGTGGATTATGTACTGGTGATGTCCGTCAATCCGGGATTCGGTGGCCAGAAATTCATTCCTTCGACGCTCGACAAATTGCGCAGACTGCGAACAAAGATTCAAACCAGCAGCTCAAGAGCGCGCATTGAAATTGACGGCGGAATTGGAATCGAAAACGCAGCGGCAGTGGTTGCCGCCGGAGCGGAAATTTTAGTCGCCGGGTCTGCCGTGTTCGGCAAACCGGATCCGGCAAAAGCTTTGCGGGAGCTGCTTGACGCGGCTTCGGTCGAGGCCAGCGAAAGATCTCTGGCTTAAGTGTTTGACATAGCGACCCTGCCGTTTCATGGAGGGTCAAGTTAGCGGGAGTAGTTTTTATGAGATTGAAAACTCTGGTTCTGATCACGATGTTGTCCCTCATCGCAGCCGCTTGCGGTGGAAAAGACAAGGTCAAAAACGAAAATGCTGCCATCCCTGGACGCGATAAAGAAATCTACGAACAGGCTTCCACAAAGGCGCAAAAAGGACGTTACGACGAAGCCCGTTTGCTCTACAACGTCGTCATCACTACTTACGCCGACAGCGAATACCTGCCGTTGTCCAAGCTGGCCATCGCCGATTCGTTTTACCTTGAAGGCGGAACCGGCAACCTGGAACAAGCCATAGGCGGTTATAAAGATTTTGCCCAATACTTCCCGACTCATCCCAAGATTTGCGACGTCAAACACAAAATCGCTCAGTCGTACATGCGGCAAATGGGGGCTTATAACCGCGACGCCACCAATGCCAAAAAAGCGTATCAACAATTGCTGGCCGCAGAACAAAGCTGCCAGAAATCCGAAATCCTGGCATACATCCAGCGCGACAAACAGGACGTTCAGCAGGTGCTTGGTTTGTATGAACAAACCATCGCCAAGTTCTACATCAACCAGCGCCAGGCATACAAAGCCGGTGAAAGCCGACTGCGCGACATCATCAACAACTATCCGTTGTTCGGTTATTACGACGAATCGCTTTACCTGCTTGGAATCGCGCTGGTCGAACAGGAACAGCCGGAAGAAGCCGCCGAATACTTCACGCGATTAGTTCGTGATTATCCGAACAGCGAATTTTCCGTTAAAGGCAAAGAGTATCTGGAAAAACTCGGCAAACCTGTTCCGGCTCCGGCCAATGACAATCCGGCTCCGGAACGTCCCAGCTTCATGGGCAAATTCGGGTTGATTCTTGGTCGCAATGGTCTGGACATTTCCAGAGACGGCGTGCTGCTCAGCAAAAAAGGCGATGAGAAAGAGGACGTGAAGGAAGAGGTGTTGAAAAAACCGGGGGATGCCCAAAACGCCACCGGAACGCGTTCCATTCGCGCCAACACGCGGGGCGTGGTTGATCCGGCGACTTCCAGCGAACCGGTTCCGGTTCGGACGGTGAATACGCCAACTAATGGTTCGGCTGAAGCTGCGCCAGCGCCTGAAGCCAACAAGGCGAAAACCGATGATTCCAAGAAAGGCAAAAAAGAGAAAAAGAAGAAAGGCGGCCTGATGGGCATCTTCAAATAAACCTGACAAGATGGCTTCTAATTTTCCTCGAAACACAAGAACACGAAGAGCTTAGAAACTCTTCGTGTTTTTTGTTTCTTTGTGGTAAAAGTTGCAACCAAGTAGTGTCCTAATCTTGAGTTATTCTGTTCGGAGGTTCATGTGGGCTACAAGATTCTGCTCGCTGACGATAGTGTTACAGTCCAAAAAATAATCACCCTGACTTTTTCCGATGAAGGAGTTGACGTAGTGACCGTCAACAACGGCGACGAAGCCATCAGCCGATTGCAGTACATGCGTCCCGCGCTGGTGATGGCTGATGTTTCCATTCCCGGTAAAAACGGCTACGACATTTGCGAATACGTCAAAAATCACCCGGACATGAAAGATACGCCGGTGGTGTTGCTGGTTCCTGCCTTTGAACCATTTGACGAAGAGCGCGCTCGCCGCATCGGAGCCAACCAGCATCTGGCCAAACCGTTTCAATCCATTCGCACGCTGATTACAACGGTCAAAACCCTGCTGGAAGGACATCCGCCGAAATTTGCAACCGGTTCGCTGAATCCGCCATCGTCACAATTGCAGATTCCTGAAGCGGCCAAGGCGCAAGTCGCAGTTGCCGAAGCCGCGCCCGTCGCACAACCGGTTCCCATTCGAGAAACTCAACCGTTTTCCCCCGAACCCGAAGAAGAGGTTCCCGCAGTGGAAGAAGCGGTTGAAGTCGCGGAAGCGCCGCAAATCTGGCGAGAAGAACCGGTTGCCGAAGTGGAATCCATCTGGCAACCCGAACCTGTCGCTGAAGCGCCGCAAATCTGGAAAGTCGAACCGGACGAAGAAGCCGAGCCGGTCTTGGAAATCGAAACTGAAACAAGCGAAGTCATTCTGAAAACCGAATCGGTCATCGCCGTTGAAGGACCCTCGCCGGTTTTCATCGCCACTGAACCGGAACCTATCATCGAAGAAGCCCCGATAATCGAAGCCGTTGCGCCGGTCGTTGAAACGCCGATTGTCGAAGTTCCGGTGATTGAAGTTCCCGTCGTGGAAGCTCCTGCCGTCATCGAAGAAACAATCGCGCAAACTGCCGCGCCAAACGGCAACACGGGCGATTTGGATCACGTGCTGGATTTGGACGACGTGCTCGGCTGGCCGCCCGCTGCGCCAATCGAAGCATCGCCAGTCGCTGCACCTGTTGTTGCCGGCGTTGCGACGGAAGCCACCATCCCGCAAACCGTCATTGACGAAATCGTCAATCGAGTGGTCGCACAGTTGTCTGAAAAACTCACGACGCAACTGGCGTTGCAACTTGCGCCGGAAGTTGCCGAATTGGTCAAGCAACAAATTCACAGCCAACCGATGACTAATTCTCCGATTGCCAAACCGGATTCTGACTCATTGCTCGACTTGGATTGATTTGATGTGCCCATTCTCAAATCAGGTGTTGTTGAGGTTTTAGAAGAATGGAAGATAAGAGTAAACAAAAGGATCAGCCTGTAAAAAGCTCCTCTCTCGATGTGACTCTTAGGGTTATTGGTTTTATTGCCGATATAACGGCGATTGGCTCTGTGCTTCTTGCCATGAAATTGCCAAATGTTGGGGAAGTCTTGCCAGCTTTCATCAACCCTTCTTTTGCATTTGGTATTTGGCTGCTTGGTTCCTATCTTTATTTGTCTTATTTGCATAAGTACTGGAAAGAAAACGCTGGCAAAACTTTATGGGCCAAAAGATTTCTTGTTTTCTTGGTTGGAGAATTCATAATTAAATTTCGACGACCTTTCCTTTTGTTGCCAGGTTTTATTTGGCTGCTAGTGCTCATAGCAATATTTATGACTGTAGGAGTTCCTACAGCAATACAAGTTGGTGCTTTAATCGCATTGATTTTAGCCTTATTATCGTCACCAGGTTGGGGGCCTTATTTCTATAAATTCTTTATTGAGCCTTTGAACAAGACAGAGAACTTTGACGCGCTGAACAATGTCAGAATAACAATTGACACTAAATGGAAAAAGCTCAAGCCATCCATAAAGAAGAAAATAATTGGACTTGGCAGTTATCGGTGGCTAACAATCAATCAATTCAAGGAAATCATGCTCACCGAAGCTTTAACTGAAGAAATGATGAAATATGCATTGGTGAAATATGCGTCTGAAAACCCAGATGATCTATACTTTGGCAATGTTTACCAAAGAAAAACGTATTCGACCATCATAGTTGAGGCAAATGTTCTGGTTAACCGCCCAGTATTCGACAATGACAAAGAACTGATCTCAATAAACTATTTTTATGACTAGTTGACGATGAGATGGTCTTATGATTCCCCTAAAACACATCCCACCTCTAAATCCTATGTAAAAGGATACTCTCAAAACAACTAAACTCGCTTGCTCATCCCTCTCAGTTTGTAAACAATAGCGTGCGCTTCCTGTCATGCTGTTAAATTCCAATTGAAGTGATGAATCAAACGCCGTTGGAGCAATCCGCCAAACAACCTAAGACTTCGCGCTGGCGCAGGAAAATCTTGATCGCCCTGTTGTGCCTGTTGGCGGTGGGAGCGGCAGCGGGAATTTATGGCTGGTATTGGCTGCGGTCGGAAAAATTCAATCGCTTCGTCGCCGAAGAAATCAAAAAGAGTTTGACCAAATTCGGATTGCGCGGCGACATAGGCAGTTTCGGCTTTGCGTGGGATTCCGAAACCGCTCGGTTGAAAGACCTGAAGGTTTACAACCAGCAAACCGGCCAGTTGATAGCGTCGGTCAACAGCATTGAAATCCAACTGCACATCCGCGATTTGTACGCGCCGAAGCTCAGCCGCAACATTGATATTCAAACCGTCAAACTGGATGGCGCGGAAGTCTTCGTAGAATTCGATGAACAAGGCCGCAGCAATCTGGACGGCATTCACCAAGCTCCGTCGAAATCTGAAACTCTAAAATTCGATACAACCAAATTGCTGACGGCGCTGACCAACGCCGCCGTTCATTTCAAAGATCGCCAGCACGACATCGCCGCCGATCTGAGCAAGCTGCAAATCGAAGTTCAGCCAGCCGCAGGCCAACCGCAAAGCTTCAATCTGAAATTGGAAACCGACACTGGCCGCGTGGCTGTCGAAGGCCGCGAAACGCCTATCAGCAAACTCACCTTGACAGGAGTGGCTTCGGACAACGCAATCGCCGTTGAACGTTTGCAACTCGTTTCCGGCCTTGGCGAAATCAACGCCAGCGGCAAAGTGGACGACCTGCGCGCAGTGAGTTACGGATTTGAAATTGATTCCGGCGTGAAGACGGAAGAATTGGCGCGCTTTGCCTTCCCCGAAGTGGCGATGCGCGGATTGGTTTCGGTCAAAGGCAAACTCGAAGGCGAAGGCCGCAAGTACAAATTCAACGGCGGCGCTTCGTCCGCGGATTTGCTGGTTGACACCACGCGATTGCGCGGCGCGCAGATTCCGCAAGTGACCATCAACGGCGAAGACAAAAAGTTGAAACTGGCGCTCAATCGAGTAAACGTGCAAACCGTCAGCGTAGACACTGTCGAAGCCAGCGGCGTTTCAGTCGGCGTCATCAACGGCGAAATCGCCATCAACGGCAAAACGACCGAATCCAAATTCGATGCTCCGTCGGCCAACGTTGCCGCCGTCACCTGGACAGAGAGCAAACTTGCCAATCTGACAATCAGCAAATTGACGACGACCGTTCGCGGCAAGGAGTACAAGGTCACAGCCGACGCGCGATTGCCCGGCGGCCAGATCAGCGGCATAGAATTCACGGACGCTTCGGCCAAAGCGGAATTCGACAACGCGGCGTTGTCGGTGACTGCGATCAAAGCTTCCGCGCTGGGCGGCGCTGCCGAAGCCGAATACAAATTGCCAATGGCCAAAGGCGCGCCGCAACAGGTCAAAGGCAGTTTCACCGATATGCAGACTGCCGACGCGCTGGCGGCTTTGAAAATGCAGGATTCGCCGATCAGCGGCAAAGTGTCGGGTACGGCGGAACTGAGTTTCCTGGGCGCGAATCCGCGAACTATTGACGGCAAAATCTCCGCGCGTTTTGAAGGCAAATCCGATCCATCAAGCGACGCGATTCCGCTGACTGGCGATGTAGCCATCACAGCCAACAGCGGAGTGTTCCGGTTCGATCAGGCGCAACTGGCCACCGCCGCCACCAAACTGACGGCCACCGGCACACTGAGTTACGAAGGCGAATCAGATTTGCGAGTGTCGCTGGCTTCGACGCAGGCGGAAGAGTTGATTCAAATTGCGCGTTCGATTGAACAGACTCGCCCGTTCATAGTCGAAAACGAACCGCAGTTGCTGGGCGATTTGAAATTCGACGGACGCATCACGGGCAAGCTGGATCAAGCTACGGTCACAGGCAACGTCAACGCGGCAACCGTAGGATTGCGCGATGCGCTGATCGGGGCGTTGACCGGTCAGATCACGTTGTCGAAAGACGAATTGCGAATTGCCGGAGGTTCCTTGACGGCGCTCAATGGCGGTTCGGCGAAATTCGATTTGTACGCGCCCTTCGATCCGAAATCCGAAGCCGGAACGTTGAAAGCGATGATCAATCGAATCAGCCTGGACACGATTCTGGCTGCGACCGGATTGCCCGACGCTGGCGATTTCATCGTCGGCGATCTTTCAGGCCAGGCCAACCTGACCGGATTGCCCGGAGCGTTGCGCGGCACAGCCAACGTCAGTTTGGTGGACGGCATAATTTCAGGCCAAGCGGTCAATCTGGGCACGGCGGAGTTGAAATTCGACGGCCAGCAGGCGTTGCTGGAACCGTTGGAAGTGCAATTGTCGAAAACGCATCTGCTGGCGACCGGCAGTTTCCATCTGCAGGATTTCGTCTTTCAGGCGCAGGGACAGGCCGAACAAATCGCGTTGGACAGTCTGGCCGAATCGCTGGAATTGAAAGAAACCAAAATCGAAGGCTTTGCCGACGCCAATTTCCAGGTGATCGGAAAACTTCAAAAAACCGATCAAACACATAAACAGCCGGAACTCGATTGGGAAACGTTTAAAGTCGAGTTGACCGCCATCGGCAAAAACGTTCGCGTCAACGGACGCGACGCAGGCGAATTGCGATTGGCGGCGCACACCAGCCCCGGCGGACGCATTGACGCCGAATTGACGACAGGCATTCTGGCCGAAGTGACCAGGGACAAATCGTTCAAACCCGAAGTGGTGAAAGCCAGCATCGAATTGCGAAAACCAGGTCGCCCTGTGATTGTGGAAAGCGATCTGGTTGATCTGGATTTGACGCAGGTAATTGCGACGTTTGCGCCGGAACTGGGTTCGCAGATTCGCGGAGTCATCAGCGGCAAATTGCGCGTCGAAGGAATGACCACAGACGAAACCGGCAACGCCACTGCCGATTTGCTCAAAGGCGGATTGACGTTGACCGCCATCAAACTGGACGTGCTGGACAATCCCGTCACCATCGCCGCGCCGTTGACGATTACGCTGAATCAATCGCAATTGAAATTGCCTGCCACGCGCATAAACGGACAAGGCGTTGATTTGAGTCTGGGCGGCGCAATCGGATTGAAAGACCAGGCCGTCATGAATTTCGACCTGAACGGTTCGATTGCGCTGGATCGTTTGCCAACGCTGGCCGAAGGAGTTGTGTTGTTCGGAACGGTCACCGTTGCCAGTACGCTGACCGGCACGGCGGAAAAACCTGTGTTGGGCGGATTGGTGGAATTTTCCGGTTTCGGGTTGTCCACCACTGATTTGCCGATTTTCGTTTCCAACGGCACAGGCCGCATCAAACTCAGCGGCGACGATGTGATCGTCGAAAGTTTCAAGGCCGAAGCCAACGAAGGCGCATTGGAAATCACAGGCGGGATGAAACTGGCGCAATTGCGCCCTGCTTCGTGGAAATTCGACATTCGCGCGACGAATGCCGAAATCTTTTATGACGAATTCACAGCCTCGGTGAACGGTTCGTTGACGCTGAACGGCACGCCTGAAAAACAGACGCTGGCGGGAACGATTCTGGTTCCGCTCGGCGAATACAAAACGCGAATTGACCTGGACAATCTGATAGGCGGAGGCAACGCCAATTTGTCCTTCGGCGGATTCAGCGCCAGCGGCAGCAGTTCGCAAAAATCCGTCATTCCTCCGATCACTCTGGAGTTGAAAGTCGAAGCGCGCGATTCGCTGCTGGTGCGTGGCGAACAAATCAACGCCGTCGGTTCGGCCAATTTCACAGTCGGCGGAACGCTCAGCGATCCGGACGCCAGCGGGCGAATCGAAACCGAAAGCGGTTCGGTGCGATTTCGCGGCCAGCGATACGAAATTACCAAAGGCAATCTGATATTGCCGCAAGGCAGCGGCGAACCGACCATAAATCTGGTGGCTGAATCCGACATCAGCGGTTATCACGTGTATCTGGAAATGTCCGGCAAAACGGACGCCATCGAATTGAAACTGCGCGCCGAACCACAACTGACGCGCGATGAAATTCTGTCGCTGATTACCACCGGGCGAACCGAATCAGGAACTCTGGGCAGCCAATCCCAGCTCAGAACCGGCGTCGGTGCGGCGGCTTCGTTGTTGTCGTCGGGTTTCATTTCCAAACCGACGGAACAGTTGCTGGGGCTGAGCCGGTTTCAAATTGACCCGGTGATTCGCGCCAACGCCAACCCGGCGGCTCGTTTGACCGTAGGCCAGCAATTGTCGCGCAACATCTATCTGAGCTATTCGACCAATCTGGCCACCGAACAGGATCAAACCGCGCTGGCGGAATACACTTTTTCAAATCGTTTTTCGGGATTGGCGACTTACACGCAAGGCGGCAGCGCGGCGCGGCAAGGCATTCAGGAAGGCGTCTTTTCGATTGAACTTCGCGGACGACAAAGATTTTCGCTCGGCTTCATCGCGCCTGCGCCGGACATAACGCCGGGCGATGCGGCGGCTTCAGCGACTGCGGCAACGCGCCCCAAACTGCCGACGGCAGATGTCAAAGTCAGTCCCGTCCCCGATCTGAAACTCGACGGCAAAAAGATGCGCGAATTGTTGCCGGTCATGTCGCAAGGCTTCAGCCGTTCGCTGGCTCGTTTGGGCGAGCGGCGATTGACAGAGTATTTGCAGGAACAGGGATTCTTTTTCGCCGACGTTGTCTGGCGTTGCGATCCGGCGGATTGCACTCCGGGCAGGGATTTGACGCTGACCTACGACATCACGCCCAACCTGATTTACGACCTAAAGGAAATTCGCATCGAAGGCACGCGGTTGATTCGCTGGCAGGATATTCGCGGCGATTTGCAATCCCAGGTCGAAAGCAAAGTCGGCGGCATTCCCTACTTGCAAAACATACCGTTCATCGGCGGCACGGTGCGCGGATTAACCAGCGATTCGCGGTTGCGCAGCGACGAAGAATACATTCGGCGTTATCTGGTGGATGTCGGTTATCGCAACGCCCGCGTCAACACCCGGTTGGCCGTCAAACCCGACAATGACGATTTGATAGTCATCTTCGACGTGCAGGAAGGCGAACAATCCGAAGTCGCCGATGTGGCATTTCGCGGCAACGCGATTCTGGCAGCCAACGAATTGCGCGAAGCCGTGCCGATTCAAAAGCACGAAGCCTTTTCGTTGACGCGCGCGCGTTTGGGCGCTCAGGCGGTTAAACAGCTTTACGCCGAACGCGGCTACCTGGACACAGAAGCCGAATTGCAGATTCTGGAACTTGACGAAGAGAGCGTCGGCCTGGTGTATCAGATTACTGAAGGCGAGCGCGCCATCATCGAAGACATAGAAATCAAAGGAACCAGCAAAACCGGGCACGGATGGATTCGCCGCTATTTCGATTTCAAACCTGGCGACGTGTTGACGCCGAGCAAGATCGCTCGCACTCAGCGAGATTTGTATTCGACCAACGCTTTCCGCGAAGTCGCCATCCGCCCGATTGCCATCCCGGACGCCGATGGCAAAATCGGTTCGGCGCATAAAATCCAGGTCAATCTGACTGAAGCCAAACCGCTGCTGTTCGTTTACGGTCTGGGTTATTCCACCGACGACGGCGCGCGCGGATTGATGGAAATCGCCAACACCAATCTGGGCGGTTCGCTGGACGCGCTGAGTCTGCGATTTCGCGCCAGCCAGCGCGAACAATTCGCGCAGTTGTCCTTCACCGATTTGCGCCCGTTCAGTTGGCGTTTGCCGACGACGATTTCGATCTTTTACGACCGCAACGGCAATCTGCTGCCGTTCACGCGCCAGCGGCAACTCCGCGACGGCCAGTTGGAAAACGTCCCGAACCGGCAATCGTTCGGATTGGAAAGGTTCGCCGCGTTCATTCAGACCGAACGCAAACTCGACGACCGTGTTTCGCTGCGATTCCGATACAATCTGGAACGCGCGCAATTGTTCAACACCACCGGATTGCCGGACACTGAAATCACCCGCAACGAACAAGCAATACGGCTTGGCATGTTTTCCGTCGGATACACACGGGATTCGCGCGACAACATTCTGAATCCGACGCGCGGCCAGTTGCTCAGCGCCGACCACTCCATCGCCGCGAAGATGTTCGGCGGCAACGAATCGTTCAACAAATTCTTCGGGACGTTTCAGCGTTATCACACCTTCGCGCCATACACCTCAGTGCTGGCCAATACGACCTTTGCCTTTTCGGCGCGCATTGGTCTGGCGGACACCTTCCGCTTGACCGACCGCAACAACAACGGCTCCATCGAAGACAGCGAACGCCGTTTGCCAATCAGCGAACGATTCTTTTCCGGCGGCGCAACCACGCTGCGCGGATTCCGGTTTGAAACCGCCGGCCCGCAGGACGTATTGTTCAATCCCAATCAGACACCTGCGCCGGGACAGGGATTCATACTGCCGACGCTGGTTCCAATCGGCGGCGATGCGCTGGCCGTCTTCAATTTTGAAATGCGCTATCCGCTGACCCAGCGATTAAGACTTGTACCTTTTTACGATTTGGGTAATGTTTTCCGACGCATCAACGACATTCGCTGGAAAAATATGACGCACACGGTCGGCGCGGGATTGCGAATCAATACTCCGCTCGGCCCGGTGGGCGTGGATTACGGCTTTTTGCTGAATCCGCCGTCGTATGCCGTTCCGGGAGTTCCCGGCGCGTTTTTGCAACAACCGCGCGGCGCAATTCATATTCGATTCGGACAGACGTTCTAGTTCGTGGGTCAATGCCAATCGCGGTGTTGATTCTCCCAGGAGAAAAGTGATGAATAAATTTTGTATTCAGTGCGGAGCGCAAGTGGCCGAAACAGCGCGATTCTGCAACAAGTGCGGCACCCAGTTGTTGCCGACGCAACCGCAAACTCCGCCTGCCGGCTATCAACCGCCGACGCACCAGACTCCGCCACAGCAGCAGTACCAGCAACCGGGATTTGGCCAGCAGCAATATCAGCATCCGTATCAACCGCCTTATCAACCGCAATCCAGCAGCGGTGAATTGGCGCCGAACATTGCCGGAATGTTGTGTTACCTGCTTTCCATCGTCACCGGCATAGTTTTTCTGGTGTTGTCGCCGTACAACAAAGATCGTTTCGTCAAATTTCACGCTTATCAATCAATCTTTTTTTTCGTGGCGATGTTCATTCTGGGAATCGTGATAGGAATTCTGGGCATCCCGCTTCCGTGGAGAATCGAACGGACGCTTTCCAATTTGCATTCGCTGATGTGGTTGGGGGGAACAGGTTTTTCCATGGTCAAAGCCTACAAGGGCGAAATTTTCAAACTGCCATTCATCGGCGATCTGGCGGAAACCCAGGCGAACAAATAAGACGCCGCAGGATTTCAATCGCGGACACTTCTGTGAAACTGTGGCTGGCTTCGTCAGGCAAGCGATGCTATTTTATCGCCGAAGTCCCCACGCTCAGGTTTCCAAAAAAATCGTTCGCCAAACGGAAGAGTTGTTATGCAGTCGAAGACAATTTCCATTTTGTTGCTGGTTTTCACGCTTGGATCGCTGGCCACTGGGCAGAGCAACAGGCCCAGTGACCGCGATCTGCCACGCCAACTGAGCGAAACCGAAGTCCAAAGCATCCTTAAACAAACCAATCCGAAATCGCACGTCGAAACCACGTTGAAGCTGTCTGACGCCCGGCTGGCCAACGCCATGAAAAACATTCAGGCCAATGAGTTCGAAACGGCGATTGCGGATGTTGATGTGTATGCTTCGCTGGTGATTTACGCCAACGATTACACGCGCAAAATTCCCGATTCCCAGATCAAAGACCGCAACCATTGCCTGAAAAAACTCGAGCAGGCGATTTTCAAACAGTCACGCAATCTGGAAACCGTCAACCGCGACGTGCCGTTCCTGTATCGCGAACCGGTGATCGAAAAGATCAACGAAGTCAAAAAGATTCGATTGCGCGCCCTGGACGATGTGCTCGGAGGCGGCAAGTTCATGAACTCTTCCAATGAGTAATCCGTCCCACGCCCTGAACCGATGATTCACACTCTGGTACTTGACCGCTCTTCGCTCACCTTCACCGAATGCAACGATCCGGATCGAATCAGTGATTTCTGTGAACAGCCGCTGGCGGTCGTCTGGGCCGATGTCACTGACCCGCAAGACCAGGATTTCGACGATCTGGCGCGCGAATTCGGCTTTCATCCTCTGGCCATCGAAGATTGTCGCCATCCCCACCAACGCCCGAAAATTGACGAATACTCCGGCTATTATTTCATCGTCCTGTACGAAGCCAGTTTGAATGAAGACTGCCAGTTGGAACTGCGCGAACTGAACATCTTCCTGGGGACAAATTACATAGTCACAGTTCACAGCCAACCGATTCGCGCCATTGAATCCGCCCGCAAGCGTTGGCGTAGCTGGACGGATTTGGCCGAACGGCGTACGGGGCTTGTAGCCTATCTGTTGATTGATCCGATTGTGGACGAATATCTGTCCCTGCTCGACCGGCTGTCAGATCGGCTGGAAGACCTGGAAGAACATATCTTTGACGATTTCCACCCGGAAGCGCTTGAGGAAATCTTTCGCGTGAAAAAACAACTGTTGTTCATGCGACGCACAGTTGCGCCAGTGCGCGAAATCTTCAACATGCTGCTCAAACGCGATCAACCCATTTTTTCGCGCGAAACGATGATGTACTTCCAGGACGTGTACGACCATCTGATCCGCGTAGTCGAAGCGATTGACACCATGCGCGAACTCGTCGGTTCAACCATGGATGCGTACCTGTCCGTGTCGGGCAATCGGCTGAACAAGGTCATGAAACAACTGACTTCGATTTCGGCAATCCTGATGTCCATCACGCTGATTTCCAGCATATACGGCATGAACTTTCACTTCATGCCGGAACTCGGCACGCGTTATGGTTATGTAGGCGCGCTCGGTTTCATGCTGGCTATCGGCGTCGCGCTGTATTTTTACTTTCGCAGGATCAACTGGCTATGAAGCGAAACAAAGCCGCCAAACGCTGGCTGAGAAAACGACAACGTGCGGTCAAAGGCGGGTTGGCAAAATTGGTGGCGGTCGGCAAGAGCATTTCACCCCAACAGCCACAGCCTGCCCAAGAAGTTTCAAAGGCCACGAATCCGCCGGATGAATCTGGCATTCTGCGACAGGATCACAACCAGTTCCGATTGCCCAATGCTCTGGCCGAAGCGGGCGAACTGGAACGTCCGGGTTGGATGCCCAATCGGATCGTCATCTTTGTCGTGGTGTTTGCCCTGATTTTCATCGGCATCATCGCCTGGCAGGTTTCGGAAATGCCCGCGCCGAAGTAGGTACGGAACCAGGAGCGGTAGCGACCCGATTCCGTACCGAATACCTCACTTGTTCAACTCATCCCAGATTCTATGGTGATGAGTTTCTTTCAAATAAAGCGAACCGACCACGAATGTAATACCCGCCACGATCATGGGGTAAGCCAGCCCGGCATAAATGTTCCCAGTCCACGCGCAGGAAATCAGACCGATCGTCGGCAGCAATCCGCCGAAAACTCCGTTGCCAATGTGGTACGGCAGCGACAGCGACGTGTAACGAACCTTCGCCGGAAAGGCCTCGACCAGATACGCCGCAATCGGTCCATACACCATGCAGACAAAAATCAGTTGCAGAAACACCAGAAAGATCAGCAGCGGCACGTTCGGGTTTGAGGACTCTTTGGCGGGTTCGAGTTTCGGCTGGCCGGTTGCCGTGTCAATTACAGGCTCTCCGGCTTCGTCTCTGACCGGAGTTGAAGCCGTCAGTTTATATTCGCCGGTACGAGGGTCTTTCGATGAAGTCACAGCCACAACGTCATTGCCTGTAGCAGCCACCATCGCCTTGTAAATCGGCAGATAACAAATCACCGCCAGCAAACATCCGGCCATCATCAATCGTTTGCGGCCAACACGATCCGACAGCGCGCCGAAGACGGTAAAGAGCGGCAAGCCAAGCAGCAAGGCCACAGCGACGATGATGTTCGCCGTTCTCGGATTCACTTTCAGAATTGTTTGCAGGTAAAACAGCGCGTAAAACTGCCCGGTATACCAGACGACGCCCTGCCCGGCGGTCGCGCCGAACAACGAGATCAAGACTCGCTTCAGGTTTTCGCGATTGGTGAAGGCTTCTTTCAACGGTTGCGCCGAGGTCATTCCGGCGGTTTTGATGTGCTGGAAGATGGGCGATTCTTTCATCCGCAAGCGTATGTACAGCGACAAACCAACCAGCAGGATCGAAATCAGAAACGGAAGTCGCCATCCCCACGCGCTGAAAGCTTCTTTCGACATCAACGACTGAATCGTCAAAATCACCGCCAGCGAAACGAACAATCCCAGCGTCGCAGTGATTTGAATGAAGCTGGTGTAAAAGCCTCGGCGATGATCGGGGACGTGTTCGGCGACATACACCGCCGCTCCACCGTATTCGCCACCGAGCGCCAACCCCTGCAGCACGCGAATCAGAATCAAAATGATAGGCGCAGCCAGCCCTATGGTTTGATAAGTCGGCAGAAAGCCGACCGCCGCCGTGGCTCCGCCCATAATCAACAGCGTCACCAGAAAAGCGTATTTGCGCCCGACCAGATCGCCTATGCGCCCAAAGAACAACGCGCCGAACGGTCGCACGACAAAACCGACGGCAAAGGTCATCAGGTACACGATCATCGCCAGTGTGTCATTGCCCGGCGGATAAAACAGCGGCGAGATGATCGCGGCCAGCGAACCGAAAATATAAAAATCGTACCATTCGATCATCGTCCCGACGGCGGAAGCGATGATGACGCTCCAGATGTTGTACTCCTTCGAAGCGTTTTCAAACGAAGGCGCAGCGGCGGATTCAGCCATTGTTGGTTGGGTGCTCCTGTTCAGAATGTTGATTTGAGTTGTTTCGGATACGGATGAAACTTCTGCCAAAACTGCGGCAGAGGGTACACCACAACGCTGAGCATCAAAAGGCGTTGCGGCAAAAAGCAGGGCAACCCGCCAGGATTGCCCTGCTTTGAAATGACGAAGTGAAGATTTATCGCCAATTTCATTTTCCAGTTTTCATTTTCGATTTGTCATTTGTCATTGCTCGACTGCTCAGGTTCCAATGAAAGATGCAAAACGGAAAATGGAAAATTGGAAGAGAACATGGTTCAGTAAATTTGCCCGCTCAGCGAATCACCACTGTCACCGCATTCGCCGCGCGGTCGCCGAAATTGATCTGAATGGAAACTTCACCGCGCCCAGCCAGATTGCGCGGCAAACTCAGGTTCAATTGATCCAATCCGACAAAGCCGCTCGCTTCACCGGCAAACAGCACGTCAGCTTCGACGCCGCCAATGATCGATTGAATCGCGCCTTTGTGGTGGCGCAATCCGGTTCCATATAACAGCAGGAACAGTTGTTCGTCCGGTTCGCCGAAAACAATCGGCACTGCCACAGAACGGTTATCCGCCGCATCGAAGCGCGTGACCGATTCGTAACTTTGCGAACCATCCCTGCGCACGCGCAGCAACACTGCGGCAGCCAAACCTCGTCCATCGGCATTGGCTGTGAAGAAACTCGGCGCAATCGGAGCTACGTCAATCAATCCAATCGAAGTTTTACCGTTTGCCGAAATTGTCACGCGCGCAACGCCAGTGGCCAATTCGGCAGGCAACAAATAATTGATCTGCGTCGGCGAAACGAAAAACAGACCTGCCAGATGTTCGACGCCTTTGCTGTCGGTGATTTTGACAATCGTCTCGCCCAGCGAAGTCGGCAGCGGCAACGATTGCGCAGCCAACGTAGCCATTGCCAGATCAGCCCCGAATGCCGCGGCGATTTGTTCCGCCGCCAATGGCTGAGCCGCAAAACTGGCGGCGGAAACGTTGGCACAAGCCGTCGCGCCCATCAGGCTGTAATCGGCCACAAAGTTTGACGGCAAACGATTGGCATTCACATCGCTGATTTCGCGCGCCAGCGGCGCATCGCCAAAACCGACGAACAAGGCGTCGGCGTTTTCCAACGGCGAGAACGTCACAGTGAACAAACGAATTTCACCGGGCGGCAAAGCCTTGCCGGTTGGAAACGCCAACAGAAAGCCGAGTTTTCCTTCGGCTTCCTGTTCACGATTGACCAGCAAATTCGCGCCCGCTGCGTCGTCGGTCAATTCGGCAATCGTAAATTTCCACTTCGCGGATTCAAACAGCAAACTGAAGCTCAGGGCGTTTTCGCCGCCTTGCGCCAGCAGTTTTATGACTTGCTGATCTTTGCCAGCGGCTGCGAACGATGGATTGACAACCATTTCCGCGCGCACCGACGACATTGGAGCGACGACCAGACTGAGCGGTTCCTGATCGGCAATCAACGCAGCCGGAGCAGCGGGACCTCCAACGGGAACAACCGGGTCAAGTCCCGCGGCATAACGTCCCGCCTGCACCCAGTCGGCTGCGGTCAATTGACCATTGCCGAGCGTTGCGCGCGGAGCGCAATCGGCGCGTTGGAATTCGCTGCCAGCGGCGACGGAATCCAACCCGGCGACAAAACGGCCAAGTTGCGTCCAATCGCTCATCGTGACTTGCCCGTTGACATCGCCGTTCGGACGCGGAAACACGTCGGCTTCATAACCCGACGGAAGAATCTGCAATGAATAGGCTCGCGCGCCAGCGCAGCCATTGGCGTCAGTCGCCGTAACGGTGAAACTGGCCGTTCCCAACGCAGCCGGAACGCCGGAAAGCACGCCGCTGGAAGAAAGCGTCAACCCATTGGGCAATGCTCCGGCAGTCACGGAAAAACTGTAAGCCGGCGCGCCTCCTGTTGCGCTCAGCGTCTGGTTGTACATCACGCCGAGAGTTATTGAATTCAGCGTCGCCGGGTTGATCGTAATCGGATTGCAGAACGTAAAGCCGGCTGTTTGCACATCGCCGCAACCGGTTTTACTGATTGTTACCGGGCCGGTCACGGCTCCGGCGGGAACGATGGCGGTCAATTGCGTCGCGCTGTTGACTGTGAATTGCGCCGCGACGTTGTTGGCGAATCGAACGGCTGTGATTCCGGTCAGATTCGTGCCGGTGATGACTATGCTGCTGCCTGCGCCGCCGCGCACAGGCGCAATGCCTGTCACGGTCGGACACGCGACGGTTTGATTAACGGTGAACGTTTGCCCGGCAACGGTGATCGTTCCAGTGCGAGCCAGTCCGGTGTTGGCCGCGACTGTGAAATTGACTGTGCCGTTGCCATTGCCGGTTGAGCCGCTGTTGACGGCGATCCAATCGGCATTGCTGGTCGCCGTCCAGGCGCAACCGGCGGTCGTCGTCACATTGACCGAACCGTTGCCGCTCGATTCTGCAAACGAAGCCGTCGTCGCCGACAACGTGTAACTGCAAAGCGTGCGTTTGACGATGGTTCCATTCGCTCCGACGGCATACACGGCGTTGATGGTGTTGGTATGAACGCCGCGCAAATCAGCCGTCGTGCCGCTGGTTTCGGGCGTCCACGTCGCGCCGCCGTCCCAGGTAAGCAGAATCACTCCGCCGTCGCCCACCGCCCAGCCACGGTCGGCGTTGAGAAAATGAATATCGCGCAATGCCGTCGTCACGCCGCTGGTCTGCGGCATCCAGCTTTGTCCGGCGTTGGTGGTTTTCAAAATCACGCCGCCGTCGCCCACCGCCCAAGCGGTACAAAGGTCGAGCGCAAACACGCCCCACAGAGTTTGCGTCGTCGCGCCGGTTTGTTCGTCAAAGGCGCTGCCGGCTTTGGTCAACCGGAAAATCTGCCCCTTGTCGCCGACCGACCACCCGCCGCTCGCATTGGCGTAATACAGGTCGCGCAAATTGCTGAGCGTCGAAAGCGCAGGCGTTTCACCGCCGAACCCAAGCGACAGCAGAATCAGCGTGTTGGCATGAAATCCTCCGCCATTGAGTTCGCCAACGCCGACGGCGTTCGTGGTGTTGATGGGAAACAGCCGATTGCGCGTGCCTGTGGCGAATTCCAGACGCGGCCAACTGCCTCCGCCATTGGTGGTGATCGCCGTCGTTCGGTCGCCGCCGATCCATCCGTTGTTCAAATCCAGAAAACGAACCGAATGGTAATTCTGCAAGGCTCCGCCGACGGTGAAGCCGTTCCAGGCCGCGCCGCCATTCGATGTCGAACGCGAAGTCGAATTCGCGCCGACCAGCCAACCTTGATTGTCGTCCAGAAAAAACACCTGGTTGAGTTGATTGGTCGTGCCGGAATTTTGGGTTGCCCAGCGACCAGCAGCCGTCGCGCCAGTTCCTGCCTGATTGATCGTTACCAGTTGCCCGGCCACTACGATGCTACCTGATCGCGCAAAACCAGGATTGGCGGCCACAGTGAAATTCACAGCGCCATCGCCGCTGCCCGTTGCTCCGGAAGTGATGGCGATCCAGCCAGCGTCGGTCGCCGCTCCCCAATCGCACCCGCCATTTGTGGCCGTGACGTTGAACGAACTGCTTCCTCCCGCAGCCGCAATGTTCAATTCCGCAGGCGAAACTGCGTAACTGCAATTGGCCGAACCGCTGCTCAAGCTGAGCGTGTAGGCTCCGGTTCCTGAACTGATGGACGAAAGGATTTCGATCTGGTAAGCGCCGGAACTCGGCAGAATGAATAAAGAAGTTCCGCCTGGGATTCGTGCGCTGGTTCGATAATCGCCGTCATCGTTGGCGGCGACAACTGCGCCAGTCGGATCAATCAAAAACAACAGTGTGTCGAAGATTGCAGAGTCTGCGCGAATAGCCAGGCGTTGCCCGGCAGTTCCAGTGAACGAGTAACGGTCGGTGGGCGAAGCCAGATTTCGCAACGAACCGCAATCGCTGGCGGCTATGGTTCCGCTGATCGCCTGATTCATGGCAATAGGCGTCACAGCGCAACTGCCGCTGGCGCCACCCTGAAAAATTGTGAAGCTCTGCCCGGCAACGGTCAGCGCTGTTTGCCGCGCGCTGGCGCTGGCATTCGCCGCAACAGTGAAATTCACAGCGCCGTTGCCGGTTCCCGCCGCGCCGGAATTGATCGTCACCCAATTGGGATTTCCCGTCACAGTCCACGTGCAACCGCCGGTTGCTGTAACCGGGATCGAACCTGTTCCGCCAGCGGCTTCGAAGTGTTGAAACGACGACGCAATCGTCGCGCAGCCGGTTTGCGTGATGGTGAAGGTTTTGCCAGCCGCCGTAATCGTACCGGTTCGCGGAGTCGTTCCGGTGTATGCCGCCACGCTGAATGCAACCGTTCCGCTGCTCGTTCCCGAAACGCCGGAATTGATGGCGATCCACGCCGCATTGCTGACCGCAGTCCAGTTGCAACCGCTCGGTTCGGCGGTGACGGCTATGTTTCCGTTGCCTCCCGCCGAATCGAAAGTTTGCGCCGAAGGCGTCAGCGCGAAATTGCATCCGGTCGGATTGGCCGTAACGCGCCAGGCTCCGCGTCCGTGCGTGAAGGCGAAAAGTTGCGTCGCGCTGCTGCTGGAATTGATCGTCAACCATTCGGTGATGACGTTGGCAAAACCTGTGTTTTCCACCGCCCAGGTAGTTCCGCCGTCGGTCGTGGCAAACACGCCAACGTCAGTGCCTATGTACAGACGCATGGTGTTCGCAGGATCAACGACGATGGAATGCACAGGCACGTCCGGCAAAGTTCCCGCGCCCGTGCCGTTCAAACCCGTCCACGAAGCTCCGGCGTTGACGGTTTTCCAGACGTGAACTCCGCCGAAAGTCGAATACGTCGCATAAGCGATGTCCTTGTTGGTTGGATCGAAAGCCACCGAAGACACATACCCGCTTCTCGGTTGCGCCGACGGCCAGGTCGTAGCCGCGCCGGAAGTCAGCGCCTGATCCGTGCGAATCAGAAAACCATCGCTCATTCCCGCCAACGCGAAGTTGGCATTGGTCGGCGAAACGGCAATGGCGCTGACCGATCCCGACCCCGGCGTGATGGCGCTGGCCTGTTGCCAACTGGCCGCGCCGTTCGATGTGCGCCAGACGTAAAGCCTGCCGCCCAGAAACAATCGCTGCGGATTGCTCGGATCCATCACGTATGGCGTTATGAACAATCCAGTGTCGTTGATGCCTGTCGTCGCCGGGTTGAAGCTGGTTCCGCCGTTGATGGATTTTTCAACCGAAATGCCAGATTGCGCCGAATACAGAACGCTGGTGTTGGTCGGATCAACCGCCGAATATCCGCCGTCGCCGCCGTTGATTTCGCTCCAGACATTTGCGCCTGCTGAATCGCTGCCGCGAATCGTGCCGTTGTCCTGAGCGCCGCCGAAATACGTCGCGCCGTTCGGATATACAGAGCCGTGATAAAACTGCGTCACGCCGTAACCATTGTTCAGCGAAGTCCAGTTGACCTCCGTCGCGGACGGATTGCACGGAGCATTGTTTCCGGTCGCCGTCGCCGCGCGCGCGTTGTCCGAACGGTAAATGCCTCCGTCGTTGCCGACGTAAACAGTTTGATTCGTCGTGCCGTTGTATTGCGGATGGAAAACAATCACGTGCTGATCGGGGTGAATATATTGCGGATTGGTTCGCGCCTGATATGCGTGAGCGGCCATTCCCCAATTCGCTCCGCCGTCATCGGAACGAAACATCTCGATTCCGCCCGCCCAGACGCGATTCGAGTCCGCAGGATCAACGGCAATGACGTTGTTGAACCAGCTCTGTCCCTCGAAGGTATTGGCCGTATCCAAACCGCAATTCGTGGCAAAGGCTCCCAGAACGAACGACAGGATCGAAGCGTTCAGTTTGTTCGGATCGGTGTTGCGAACGCGAGCAGTCCAACTGCCGGCATCGCCGCTGCTGGTGGAACGAAAGACAGCGTGCAGCGCGTCTTCGAACGTGCCGCTCAATTCCGCTGACAGCGCGTAAATGATGTCCTGATTCGACGGAGCAATCGCCAGCGAAGTCCGCCCGGCATTGTTTTCCGTGTGAACCTGAATCCACGCGCCAGCGGCTCCGGCGTCCGTATTGCGAAAAATCTTGGACTGCGTCAGGTTGCCGCACGAAGCAAAAACATAATCAGTCGCGCGGTCGGTGCGAATTGCCAGATCGAGACAGCCGCCATTGATCGCCACCGTCGTCGAACCGACTTCGGTTGCGTTCAAGACTTTTGTCCAGTTGGTTCCGCCGTCGGTCGAACGCCAGATGCCGGTTCGCGTAGCGGCGTAAATTCGATTGGCGTTGTTCTGGCTGACGATCAGGTCATTGACGTAATGAAAATCCGTCGTGCCAGTGTTGGCCAGTTGAGTCCACGTTGCGCCGCCGTCCGTCGTTTTGAAAATTCCGGCTCCGCGAACGGCGTTGTTGCTGAAAAATCCTTCGCCGGTTCCGGCGTACAAGATGTTCGGATTCGTCGGGTCCATCGCCAATGCATTGACCGCCAGATTGGAAATCAAATCCGACACGGGCGTCCAGTTTGCGCCGCCGTTGGTTGTTTTCCACACTCCGCCGGCCACTCCCGCCGCATACATCGTCGCCGGAACCGTCGGATGAATGACCAACGCGCGCGTGCGCCCGCCGATGTTGCCCGGCCCCAGCGAAGTCCAGGCAGGCAACACAGCGGCTTTGCCCATCTGTTTCCGCGAAGGCAACAAACTGTCATTGCCGAACGTGTGCTGCGGCATCAGTTCCATCTGGCGATAAGCCGCCAGATATTTTTCGACGGGAATTTCGGTTTCTCCTTCGGCCAATCGTTTCTGCCGGAAAAATTCCATTGCCTCGCCCGGTTTGTCATACCTGTGTTCGGCCAGTTTGCCGCGTTTGCGTTTCAACCTTTCAACCAGAAAACTGTTTTCGACGACTGAACCTATATGGCGATCCGCAGAATGCGCATCGTTCAGCAACTTTGCGCCTGCGATCAAACCTGAGCCGGACAAAACAAAACCAAATAAAAACACTACGACAAGCCGGGTGCTTCGCGCTGAGAAAATCATTCAAACCTCCTGTTGTAACCAAAGCCAGAGCCGATGGATCAAGCCGCGTTGAGCGACTTATGAATGAAAGCCTGAAGGGCAATTGAGCAATTGTGCGAGAACTTTCAGTGAAGTTTTTACCTCTGAGTTGGCTGGCATAGTTTGGCTTGAGGCGGCGATGGCGTCAATCAGTTCGAGGAAATTGCGAAATTACGAGAAAGCCTTTTCCGGCCAGTGAACTGCCGGGCTACTGCCAATCCCCTGCTTTACTGAGCCATCACCGGCTGAAAGCTGCGCCGATTTCGTAAATGATGCCTGCCAGTTGAAAGCAGATGGCGGCACAAAATCCGGCTCAGGCCAGCAATCTCAGATCGCCGTTTTCGGTCAGATACACTTGCCGCATCATGCCGTGTTTGTCTGTGTAGAGTGCCTCTTCGCGGCATACCGGACAGTAATACAAATGATATGTTCCAATCGGCAGGTTGTCGGTCAAATTGAAAATCGTACGAAAGAATCTGGTCAGCACACCGATGTGAATGCTGCCGGCGTAACGCATCCGCTGATAATTTACCCGTTCCACCGGTACGAAACCGGCAGCGTGGACTTTGGCGTAAGCGCATCGGGAATTCGGGCAGCGCAAAACGAATGCTTGTGGAACCGGCATAATCCCTCCTGTCTTTAATCGCAATCAGATTTCTTTTCGGACAACAATCTTTCCGCTCTCAAACTGTGAAGCGACCGCAATAGAAAGACTGGCTCACCGACTTGAGAAAATCTTGCCACTCATACCAGACAAACTTGTCAGGTATGGGATCGCGTGCTAGCATCCGGCTTCATTTCGGCACTTACATTTCAGAAAGTCACAGGCAGGATGCCTGCGCACACGGATTGCGGTAATACAAGTGAAAATCACATCTCAGGAAGAATATGGGCTGCGCTGCATTTTGCAGTTGGCGCGCGAACAGCAAAGCAACACGGATTCCAATCTGGAGCCGGGCGCAATGTTTGTCCGCGACATTGCCGACCGCGAAGGCTTGTCCATCGCTTATGTCGAAAAAATCCTGTGGACGCTCAGCCGCAGCGGCATTGTCGAAAGCGTTCGCGGGCCAAAGGGAGGTTACCGACTGACGCGGCCCAGCTCGGATATTTCGCTTGGCGAAGTGATGCGTGTGTTGGGTGGTATTCCTTCCGAGCAGGAAATCTGTTCGCAGTTCACCGGCAATCAGGACACCTGCGTGCATCACGACGATTGCGGGCTTCGACCGGTTTGGACCAGCATTACGGATTTCGTCAACAGCGTCTTCGACAAAGTCCCGGTTTCAGCTTTGCTGACCGGAGCCATTGACGTGAAGTTCGTGCAGATTACCAGCAAAAACGGCAGCCGATTGCCAGCGACAAAGGCTGCCCTGGCCGGAAGTTAAGCGGTCAAAAAAATTTGGGTTCATACCTGACATTTTTGTCAACTTAGAGGAAAGAAAAGATGAGCACAGCGGCTGTAGAGGCACTTGCCAATCGAGAATACAAATACGGATTCGTCACCGACATCGAAGCCGAAACCATTCCGCGCGGATTGAACGAAGACATCGTTCGCACCATTTCCGCCAAAAAGAATGAGCCGGAATGGTTGCTGGAATGGCGGCTGAAGGCGTTTCGTCATTGGTTGACGATGACCGAGCCGGAATGGGCGAACGTCCAGTATCCCAAGATTGATTACCAGGACATCATTTATTACTCCGCGCCGAAGCCGAAAAAGAAACTGGAAAGCCTGGATGAAGTTGATCCTGAACTGATAGACACTTTTGAAAAGCTCGGCATACCGCTTCACGAGCAGAAGCTGCTGGCCAACGTAGCCGTAGACGCAATCTTCGACAGCGTCTCAGTCGCCACCACTTTTAGAGAAAAGCTGGCGAAGGAGGGAGTCATCTTCTGCTCGTTTTCGGAAGCGGTTCACCAATACCCGGAACTGGTTAAAAAGTATCTGGGTTCGGTGGTTCCCTACACCGACAACTATTTTGCGGCGCTCAATTCGGCGGTGTTTTCTGACGGTTCGTTCTGCTTCATTCCCAAAGGCGTCCGTTCGCCGATGGAGTTGTCGTCTTACTTCCGCATCAACAATTCGGAGTCAGGACAGTTTGAACGCACGCTGATCGTGGCGGAAGAAAGCAGTTACGTTTCATATCTGGAAGGTTGCACCGCGCCGAAGTTCGACAAAAATCAATTGCACGCGGCGGTCGTCGAACTGGTCGCGTTGGACAACGCCGAAATCAAATACTCTACCGTGCAGAACTGGTACGCGGGCGACGAAGAAGGCAAAGGCGGCATTTACAACTTCGTCACCAAACGCGGCGCTTGTCGCGGCGTCAATTCCAAGATTTCTTGGACGCAGGTGGAAACCGGTTCGGCCATCACCTGGAAATATCCAAGCTGCATTTTGCAGGGCGACAATTCCATAGGCGAGTTTTATTCGGTCGCGCTGACCAATCATCGGCAGCAGGCCGACACAGGCACCAAGATGATTCACATCGGTAAAAACACGCGAAGCCGGATTGTCAGCAAGGGCATTTCCGCCGGACGCTCCAACAACAGCTATCGCGGATTGGTCAAGATTCTGCCGAAAGCCGAAAACGCGCGGAATTATTCGCAATGCGACAGTTTGCTGATTGGCCGTGAATGTGGCGCGAACACATTCCCGTACATAGAAGTCGGCAACAACACCGCCAGGATCGAACACGAAGCTTCGACTTCCAAAATCAGCGAAGAGCAGATTTTCTACTTCAACCAGCGTGGAGTTTCGACCGAAGACGCCGTTTCGATGATCATCAATGGTTTTTGCAAAGAGGTTTTCCGCGAACTGCCGATGGAATTCGCCGTCGAAGCGACGCGACTGCTGGGGCTGAAATTGGAAGGCAGTGTCGGGTAATCACATTCAAGAGGGAGCACCAAACGATGACGGACAAACTCATCAAGATCGAAGCTGAATTGCCGCCGGTTCCGACTCCGGCTGGGAATTACGTTCACGCCGTTCGCACGGGAAATCTGCTGTTTCTGGCGGGCAAAGGCCCGACGGCGACGGGCAAGGTCGGCATCGAATTCACCAAAGACCAGGCTTACCAATTCGCGCGCGAAACCGGGTTGATCCTGCTGGCGGTGATGAAACAGGAACTCGGCACGCTGAAAAAAGTGAAGCGCGTGGTGAAAGTGTTGGGAATGGTCAACGCCGTGCCGGAATTCGGCGAACATCCGGCGGTGATCAATGGCTGTTCGGATTTGTTTGTCGAAGTTTTCGGCGAAGCCGGTCGGCATGCCCGCTCGGCGGTGGGAATGGGTTCGTTGCCGCACAACATCCCGGTTGAGATTGAAGCGATTGTCGAAGTTGAAGACTGAAGGAGAGAGAAACAGTGCTAGAGATTAGGAGTTTACACGCCACGATTGATGGCAATGAGATTTTGAAAGGGTTGAACCTGACGGTCAAGGCAGGAGAGATTCACGCGATCATGGGGCCGAACGGTTCCGGCAAAAGCACACTGGCAAAAGTGCTGGCCGGGCATCCGAGCTACGAAGTGACTGGCGGCGAGGTGATTTATCAGGGCAAAAACCTGCTGGAACTGGAACCGGACGAACGCGCCCGTGAAGGCGTCTTTCTGGCGTTTCAATATCCGATTGAAATCCCTGGGGTGAGCAACGCCAATTTTTTGCGCATGGCCTACAACGAAAAAGCCAAACACGAAGGCAAGGACGAACTCGACCCGCTGGAATTCGACGATCTGATTCAGGAGAAAATCAAAGTCGTTGAAATGGACAAAAGTTTCATCAACCGTTCAGTCAACGAAGGTTTTTCGGGCGGCGAAAAGAAACGCAACGAGATTCTGCAAATGGCCGTGCTGGAACCGAAGCTGGCAGTGTTGGACGAAACCGATTCCGGTTTGGACATTGACGCGCTGCGCGTCGTGGCGGGCGGAGTCAACAAACTGGCCAACAAGGACAACGCCATCATTCTGGTCACTCATTACCAACGGCTGCTGGATTACATCGAACCTCATTTCGTTCATGTGCTTTATCGCGGACAGATCGTGCGTTCCGGCGGTAAGGAACTGGCAGTGGAACTGGAAAAGAAAGGCTACGATTGGATCAAAACCGCTAGCGCGGCGGCTTGAACCAGGAGATCATTTATGAGGACAGTTTCTGTACACGAAGCCCAAACCAATCTGGCAGGCTTGATGATTCAAACGGCAATATCGCACGAACCGATTCAAATAACCGGCGGTGGGGAACAAGTCGTTTTGATTGCAGAATCTGACTGGCGCTCAATTCAGGAGACTTTGTACCTGCTTTCAGTTCCAGGCATGCGTGAATCAATCCGCGAGGGAATGGACACGCCGCTGGATGAATGCGCCAAGGAGTTGGATTGGTGAGTTGGGAACTTGCCTTTACAAAAGAAGCTCAAAAGGATGCGCGAAAGCTTGCCGATGCCGGGCTGAAGCGAAAAGCAGAGGAACTGCTTGCAGTGTTGCGCAACAATCCTTTCCAGAATCCTCCGCCATACGAAAAACTTCTGGGCGATTTGGCCGGCACGTATTCAAGGCGCATCAACATCAAACACCGGCTCGTGTACGAAGTTTTCGAGAAGGAAAAGGTCGTCAAAATTTTGCGAATGTGGTCGCATTACGAATAAGTTGAATTGATTTATGGCTCAAGCAGCAAAAGAGAAGGAAAACTATTTTTTGGCTTACAGGCTTTTCGCCAAGACGCGCGAAGGCAAAGACCCAGCCTGGCTGGAAAATTTGCGTGAACGGGCGGCGAGCAGTTTTGAAGCGTTGGATTTTCCGACCACGCGCGTCGAAGAGTGGAAATACACCAACATCGCGCCAGTGCTGAAAACTGCGTTTCGACAGATGTTCGACATGGGCGTTCACGATGTGACGGTCGAGCGCATCGAACCGTTTTTGTGCGCCGAAGCGAGGGGCAGCCGGTTGGTTTTCATCAACGGATTGTTTTCGCGGCGGTTGTCGGATTTATCCGAATTGCCGGAATCGGCGGTGGTCTGCAATCTGGCTGAAGTCCCGGCGGAGTTTGCCAAAGTCGTCAGCGACCATCTGGGCGTTTATGCCGATTACCGCGATCAGGTATTTACGGCCTTGAACACGGCGGCTCTGGGCGACGGCGCGTTCGTTCACATTCCCAACAACAAGACGCTTGAAAAGCCTGTTCACCTGCTCTTCGTTTCCACAGCCTCCGAACCTACGGTGTCGCATCCACGTGTGCTGATTGTCGCGGGCGAAGCTTCGATGGCGACGGTGATCGAAAGTTACGTTTCGCTCGGCGAAGACACTTATTTCACCAACGCAGTGACGGAAGTGTTCACCGCGCCAGGCGCCAGGCTCGATCATTACCGCTTGCAGGAAGAAAGCGAACAGGCTTTTCACATCGCCACCACACAGGTGAATCAGCAACGTGGCAGCAATTACACGTCCTACGCCATTTCGCTTGGCGGAGAAATCGCGCGACACAATCTGAACGTCGCGCTGACCGATGAAGCCATAGAAACGACGATTGATGGTTTGTACGTGGTTACGGGCAATCAGCACACGGACAATCACACTGTGATTGACCACCAAAAACCGCATTGCGCCAGCCATCAGCTTTACAAAGGCATTCTGGATGGACGCGGGCGAGCGGTCTTCAACGGCAAGGTGTTCGTCCGCGAAGGCGCGTTGCTGACCGACGCGCGACAGCTCAACAAAAACCTGCTGCTGTCCGCCGAAGCTCACGTGGACACCAAACCGGAACTGGAAATTTTTGCCGACGATGTGAAATGTTCTCACGGGGCGACCGTCGGCCAGTTGGAAGAAGAGGAATTGTTTTATCTGGCTTCGCGCGGCCTAGGCCAGGAAAAAGCCCGCGGATTGCTGACTTACGGTTTCGCCGAAGACGTCATCAGCAAGATCAAATTGAAATCAGTCCGCGAACAGTTGGACAAAATCGTGTTGGATAAATTGCACCAAAGTCTGGAGGTTGAATAAATGCAAGCTGTGATGGAGCGTGAGGGCGCTCAACAGGACAAAAACAATTTTGATGTTGAGCGGATTCGCCGCGACTTTCCGATCTTGAGCGAAACCGTTCACGGTCGCCCGCTGGTTTATCTGGACAGCGCCGCAACTTCGCAAAAACCGCAAATCGTGATTGACGCGCTGAAACAGTATTACGAAGCGCAGAATTCCAACGTGCATCGCGGCGTGCATTACCTTAGCCAGTTGGCGACGCGCGAATACGAAGACGCCCGCGTCAAAATTCAACGCTTCCTGAACGCCGCCGATCATCACGAAATCATTTTCACCAGCGGCACAACGGCCAGCATCAATCTGGTGGCTCTCAGTTATGGTCGCAAATTCGTTCACGCCGGAGACGAAATCATCATTTCGGCGATGGAGCACCACTCGAACATAGTTCCCTGGCAAATGCTCTGCGAACAGACCGGCGCTACATTGCGAGTCATTCCGATCAATGATGCGGGCGAATTGTTGATGGACGAATTCGCCGCGATGCTGAATTCCAAAGTGAAGCTGGTTGCAGTCAATCACATTTCCAATGCGCTGGGCACGATCAATCCGGTCAGGCGCATAATCGAACTGGCGCACGCCCAGGACATTCCAGTGTTGATTGACGGAGCGCAAGCCGCGCCGCATTTGAAAGTGGATGTGCGCGAACTGGATTGCGACTTTTACGCTTTCTCCGGCCACAAGCTGTGCGGCCCTACCGGCATCGGCGCGCTTTACGGCAAAAGTCATTGGCTGGAAACGATGCCTCCGGTGTTCGGCGGTGGCGACATGATCGCTTCGGTCAGCTTTGAAAAAACGACCTACAATTCGCTGCCCTACAAATTTGAAGCGGGCACGCCGAACATCGCCGATGCAATTGGATTGGGCGTGGCGATTGATTATCTGAATGGCATTGGCCTGGACAAGATCGCTGCTTACGAACACGAACTGCTGGATTACGCGACGGAAACCATTGGCGCGATTCCCGGCGTGACGATCATCGGCACGGCGCGCGAAAAGGCGAGCGTGCTTTCATTCACGATTGACGGCATTCATCCGCACGACATCGGCACGATTCTGGATCAGGAAGGCATCGCCGTTCGCGCCGGTCATCACTGCGCGCAACCGGTGATGAAACGATTCGGCGTTCCGGCTACGGCGCGCGCTTCGTTCGCGTTTTACAACACCAAAGAAGAAATTGACGCGCTGGCCGAAGGCATTCAGAAAACGATTGAGGTTTTTGCTTAATGGCTGATCTAAGCGAACTTTACCAACAGGTCATTCTCGACCATAACAAAAAGCCGCGAAACTTCCGCGTGCTGGAAACGGCCAACCGCCATCAGGAAGGTTACAACCCGCTGTGCGGAGACCAATTGACCTTGTATTTGGAAATGGACGGCGACGCGATCAAAGACGTGGCGTTTCAGGGGCAAGGCTGCGCAATTTCCAAAGCCTCGGCTTCGATGATGACCGCCGCCATCAAAGGCAAATCCAAAGCGGAAGCCGAAACGATGTTCGACGAATTTCACCGCATGGTGAAAGGCGAACTCGATCCCGAAACTACTGAGCATCATCTGGGACGATTGACGATTCTGTCCGGCGTGCGTGAATTCCCTGCCCGCGTCAAATGCGCCAGTTTATCGTGGCATACGCTGAAAGCCGCGCTGGAAGGCAAAGACGAACCCATTTCCACTGAACAACCAGACGACGGCACATAAGCCAAATCGAAGCAAAACTTGAAACAGGATGGACACGATTTTTTTCAGGATTCACAAGATTCAGCATCGGCTGAATCGGTTCGAAAATTGAAGGTCTTGTAAATCCTGTCGAAAATCTTATCCATCCTGTTTTGATCACCGTGTCTGAATGTAGCTTGTCCTGACTCAGTTGTCAGTCAAACTCAGATGGCTGTGGCGCCGCCATCAACGACGAATACCTGACCGGTCACAAACGACGATTCCCCTGAAGCCAGATACAACGCCATGCCGCCGACTTCGTCCGGCGAACCAACGCGCGGAATGGGCTGCGTCGTTTCCAGCTTTTTGACGTAGGCTTCGTTCTTCCAGAAATATTCGCTGAAATCGGTTTCGATCAATCCGGGCGCAATCGTGTTGACACGAACGTTGTGTTTGCCGAATTCCATAGCCCAATTGCGCGTCATCATAATCAGCGCGGCTTTGGTGGCGCTGTAAAGCAAACCACCCATCTGCGGACGCAATCCGGCAATCGAAGCGATGTTGATGATCGAACCACCCGATCCGCGTTCGATCATTTTTGGAACGACGTGGCGAATCAATCGCAACGAAGACAGCACGTTGACTTCGAACATCTTGGCGAACATTTCATCGGTGACGTTCAGCGCAGGCCCCTGGCCAATGTTGGTGGCGCTGTTGTTGACCAGAACGTCCGCCGGACCAAACAGCTTTTCTGTTTCGGCCACCAGACTGGCCAGGTCTTCGGCGCGTCCGACGTGACAAACCACTGGCGCGATTTTGCCGGGCAACGACGAAAATTCCTGTGCCGTCGCTTCCAGATTTTCCAGCTTGCGACTGGCGATGACGACGTTGGCTCCGGCTTCGGCCAGCCGTTTGGTGATGGCTTTGCCTATGCCTCGTCCTCCGCCGGTGACTATGGCGACTTTGCCTTGCAGGCTTGAACTCATGTTGATTGCTCCTTGTGTTGATGTGATGTGATGTGAACGCCGCTTATCTTATGCGCTGAACGACCGAGATGAAAAGACGTTTTCTGCTTTGGGACGATTGGTTCAGCGAATCTGCAATCGCGGCGCAGCAAGCCGAAACCAAGACCAAAACAGTCGAATCAGCATTGCACTATGGTTCGCTTGCAGCATAAAAATGCTCGTATTATAGTGCGCACCAATTCATCTTCATCGTTTTCACCCAACCAGGAGTTCAATTATGAGCGCTGAAATGCATGGCGAAATCGGCATCGCTGTCACAGAACATGCTTGGGAATCCATCGCCGGAGCCTATGATTTGCAGGTTCACGTCGCGCCCGATGTGATCGAACGGCGCATTGACGATCTGGATTTGGCCAAAGAATTTCTCGCGCACGGATTGAAAGGCTTCGTCCTGAAATCCCATTACATTCCCACAGCGGAACGCGCTTCGGTGGTAACGAAAGCCGTGCCGGGCATAGAAGCTTACGGCGCAATCACGCTCAATCACAGCGTAGGCGGATTGAATCCCGTGGCAGTGGAAATCGCCGGGCGGTCGGGCAACAAGATCGTCTGGTTTCCGACGGTGGACGCAGCCAACGAAACCGCCGGACGTTTGGACGGCCCAAACGTGAAGCTCCCTTTCTGGGCAAAGATTCAACGTGAAATCGCAGCCGCCGGAATTACGCGGCCTCCGATGACTGTGCTGAATGAAGCAGGAACGATTTCGGAAGACGCGCAGCAGTGCCTGGAATTGATTGCCAAACACGACATGATTTTGGCGACCGGGCATCTGGGACGCCACGAAATCTTTCCGCTGGTGACAGCGGCCAAGGCCTGCGGCGTCAAACGCATCATCGTCACCCATGCCGAATTCCCTTCGCAAAATCTGAGTGCAGCAGAACAAATCGCCCTGGCCGATCTGGGCGCGGTGATCGAACATTGTTTTACGACGTATCACACCAACAAAGCGACGTGGGAAACGGTTTTTGCCAACATTCGCGCAGTCGGCGTTGAGCGCACCATGCTGGCAACCGACCTGGGGCAAAAGACCAATCCGCCCGTTGCGGAAGGCTTCGCGGCGTTTGCCCAGCGATTATTGAACGCCGGATTCACGACGACAGAAATCAATCGAATGGCGGCGACCAATCCCGCCGCGCTGGTTCACTGAACAATTGAACGAAAGTTATGGAACAGGATTTTTCGAAGGAACGCTTGCTGGTGGTCAGCGCCCACGCGGCGGATTTTGTCTGGCGCGCGGGTGGAGCGATTGCATTGTACGCCGCGCGCGGCGCTCGGGTGCGCGTGCTGTGTTTGTCTTATGGCGAACGAGGCGAATCCCAAGGGCTTTGGAAAAAAGAAGGCATGACGATTGAACGCGTCAAACAAATTCGACACGCCGAAGCCACCAAAGCCGCAGAAACGCTCGGCGGTGAAATTCGCTGTTTCGATGCGGGCGATTATCCGCTGGGCGTCACACCGCAACTGACCGAAGAACTGGTGCAGGAATTTCGCAGCTTTCAACCGACGTGTGTGATGACGCATACGCCGGTTGATCCTTACAACGGCGACCACGAAGCAACCTCCAAGCTGACGATGAACGCTCGCGTTTACGCTCAGGCGATGGGTTATCCCAGCCCGCACAAACATCTGGGCGCGCCGCCGGTTTTTTACTTTGAACCGCACCAGACCGAAATGTGCCAGTTCGAACCGGACGTGATTCTGGACATCACGCCTGTGTTTGAAACCAAAGTCGCGGCGATGCACTGCATGGATGCGCAGACACATTTGTGGAATTACTACACCGACGTGGCCAAACGACGCGGCACGCAAGGCGGGCGCAATTCCGGCAATCCGGCGATTGTCTATGCCGAAGCCTTTCAGCGCGTTTATCCACAAGTCACTCAAGGCGCTTTGTCATGAAAAAACACGTAGTGGTCAGAAACATACAACGCGCCGACGCCGAAGCCATCAAGACGCTTGGCGAACAAGGCTCTGCGACCATCAGCGAAGCGCAAGGCCGCGCGGGATTGCTCAATCCTTACCTGCGACCGATTTATGCAACGGCGCGCGTCGCCGGTTCCGCCGTCACGGTTTCGTGCCAACCGGGCGACAACCTGATGATTCACGCCGCGATTGAAGTATGTCAGCCGGGCGATGTGCTGGTGGTGACAACCACTTCGGAATCTACTGACGGAATGTTCGGCGAATTGTTGGCGACTTCGTGCCAGGCGCACGGCATTCGCGGTCTGGTGATTGACGCCGGAGTTCGTGATGTGACTGATCTGACCGCGATGAACTTTCCTGTCTGGGCTAAAGCGATTTCCGCGCAAGGCACGGTCAAAGCCACGCCGGGTTCTGTGAACATAGAGGTCGTTTGCGCCGGAGCGATTATTCGCCCCGGCGATGTCATAGTCGGTGACCAGGATGGCGTGGTTGTCGTCAAACGGGAAGAAGCCGCCGAAATCGCCGCGCTTGGACAAAAGCGGATAGAGAAAGAACAGAAAAGCCGTGAACGATTGAAAGCCGGAGAACTCGGCGTGGAGTTTTACGGCTTGCGCGCCAGGTTGAAAGAACTCGGCGTGGAATACATTGACGGATAACCCGGATCAACCTGAGCAAAAACGATGAACTCGCCGCTTCGCTTATTCTTCAAATCATTGCTGGTTTGCCTGATTACATTTGCTTGTGCCGCTCTGGTTCAGGCAAAGGTGACGCGCATTGTCATTGAACAAAAACAATCGCCTGCTTATGACGGCAAATCATTCGGCGTCGCTGGCCAATACGAAATCCTGACCGGCAAAGCGTATGGCGAACTCGATCCGCGTGACCCGCACAACACAATCATCACGGACATTCAGTTCGCGCCGCGAAACGCGCGCGGAATGGTCGAATACGTGGCAACCTTCACGCTGGTGAAACCTGTTGATCCAGCCAAGGCCAACGGCGTCTTGCTGTATGCCGTGCCGAATCGCGGCAATCGGATTACCGTGCAGGCTTTCGGCGTTTCAGGCGGAGGCGGCGAATCCGGCGACGAATTCTTTTTGAAGCGCGGCTTCATGATTTTGCACAGCGGATGGCAAGGCGATTTAGCGGCTCGGCCAAACGCCGAAACAATTTCGGTTCCGATTGCCAAAAACCCCGACGGCAGCAGAATTACCGGATTGGCTTTGGCGCGATTGAGCAACATGGCCGCCGGAACCACGACCTTGCCGTTGCCGCCTGCGCACGAAACAGCGAGCCTAGATACGACTCAAGCTACGTTAACGAAGCGCGCGTCTGAAGAAGGCGCGATCATCCCTATTGCCGGTTCCGAATGGACTTTCGGCGATTGCAGCCAGACCGCCTTTCCCGGCAAAGCCGATGCCAACAAGATTTGTTTGAAAGGGGGATTCGATCCGGCGTACCTGTACGAACTGCGCTACACGGCCAAAGACCCGCTGGTGTTGGGGATTGGCTTTGCGGCAACGCGCGACATCAACGCTTTCTTCCGTCACGCCGCGCCAGGCGAAGGCAATCCCGTTGCCAATGTAATCAAACACATCATCGCTCAGGGCATTTCGCAATCCGGCAATTTCATCAAAACGTTCATTCATCTGGGCTTCAATCAGGACGAACAAAACCGAGTTGTCTGGGATGGCGCGAACGCTCACATAGCCGGGCGGCAATTGGCGATGAACATTCGCTTCGCCTATCCGGGCGGCGCAGCCAGTTTGTACGAAGCGGGCAGCGAACCTGCGTTGTGGTGGGGCGATTACGAAGACAAGATTCGTGGGCGCAAATCGGCGAGCATGCTGGATCGTTGTCGTGCGACGAAAACCTGTCCGAAGATTTTCGAGACATTCGGCTCTGCCGAATTCTGGGGCTTGAGAATGTCGCCGAATCTGCTGGGACCAAATGCAGAAAAAGACATCGAATTGCCTGCCAATGTGCGCCGCTATTACTTTCCCGGTACAACGCACGGCGGCGGACGCGGTGGTTTCAACACGGAAATCCCTGCCGCGCAAGGACTGTGTAATTTGCCTGCCAACGTGAATCCGCAAGCTGAACAAATGCGCGCCTTGATTCTGGCCTTGACCGATTGGGTGGCGAAAAACACCGCGCCTCCGGCCAGCGTGTATCCGCGTTTGAATCGCGGCGATCTGGTTCGCCCGGATCACGCCGCCATGGGCTTTCCGCTGATTCCCGGCGCGCCATTGCCAAACAACCTGTTCAATCCGCTGCTGGATTACGATTTCGGCGCGGAGTTCAAATACTCCGATCTGTCGGGCGTAATGACCGTCGTTCCGCCCGTCATCAAACGAACGCTGCCAAGCCTGGTTCCCAAGGTAAACGCCGACGGCAACGAAACCAGCGGCATCGCTTCGCCGCTGTTGCAAGCGCCGCTGGGAACTTATCTGGGCTGGAACGTCACACGCAGCGGCTTTTACAAAGACCGTGTCTGCGGCTTTGCGGGTGGTTTCATTCCGTTTGCGAAAACAAGGGCTGAACGTCTGGCAACGGGCGACCCGCGCTTGTCGCTGGAAGAACGCTACAAAGATCACGCGGGTTATGTCCTCGCGGTGAAAAAGGCTGTGGAAAGTTTGTTGGCGCAACGCTTCCTGCTGCCCGAAGACGCCGCGCGTTTGATTCAACAAGCTGAAAACAGCAACGTTTTGCGTTGAGGTGAAAAAAAATGCGCTCCGACAGATTGGCCATCGGATGTGCGGCAGGCTTCGGCGGAGATCGAACCGATGCCGCCGCGCCGATTGTCGAAACGTTGATTGCTAGCGGCGGCGCAGGCGTGTTGATCTTTGAAATGCTGGCCGAACGCACGCTGGCGCTGGCGCAACTGGAACGGCGGAAAAGCCCTGAACTTGGATATGCGCCTCTGCTCGAACCGATGGCGCGACCTGTATTGCGCAGTTGCGTGGAAAACGGAATTCCCATCGTCAGCAATTTTGGCGCAGCCAATCCTCAAGCGGCGGCGCGGTTGATTCAACGGATCGCCAATGAACAAGGCATCAAAAAGATTCGCGTCGCCGTGGTCGAAGGCGACGATCTGTCCGATGAACGTGGCCGTGAATTGTTGCGCGCTTACCTGAAGTCCGCCGATGCCGCGCGCGAAATCGTCAGCGCAAATGTGTATCTGGGCGCGGAAGCCATTGTCGAAGCCTTGCGTGCAGGCGCGCAAATCGTCGTCACCGGTCGCGTCGCCGATCCTTCGCTGGCGGTCGGCCCGGCGATGGCGCATTTCGATTGGCGCGCAGACGAATGGGACAAACTAGGACGCGCAACGATGGCCGGGCATTTGTTGGAATGCGGCGCGCAAGTCACCGGCGGTTATTTTGCCGATCCCGGTTTCAAGGACGTGCCGGAGCTTCACAACGCAGGTTTTCCGATTGCCGAGATTGAAACGGACGGTTCTTTTGTCATCACCAAAGCCGACGCGACGGGCGGCGTAGTCAATGCGCGCACAGTCAAAGAACAACTGCTTTATGAATTGCACGATCCGGCAGCGTATCTGACGCCGGACGTTGTTGCAGACATTTCCGATGCCGAAGTCGAAGTCGTTGGCGAAAATCGTGTCGCCGTCGCCGGAGTGCGCGGACATAAACGGCCTGACACACTGAAAACGACGGTTTGTTTTGCGGGCGGCTGGTTGGGCGAAGCGGAAATTTCTTATGCCGGGCCAAACTCCGAAGCGCGCGCGCGATTGGCGGCGGAAATCATTCGACGACGAATCGGCGATGAATTGAAACTGCGGTTTGATTTGATCGGCTCGCTGAGCGTTTTTGCCGACGACGGCGGCAACGCGATGGCGGACTTTCTGCCAACCGACGCCCGCGATGTGCGGTTGCGCGTGGCTGGAATTCACGATGACCGCGCCGCCATCGAACGACTGACGCGCGAAGTCACGGCTCTTTACACCTGCGGCCCGGCGGGTGGCGGAGGCATTCGCACGACGATTACGCAACGGCTCAATTCTGTTTCGTGCTTCATTCCGCGTGAATTGATTTCCGCGACAGTTGCCTTTCTCGATTGATGACATACGCAACGCGACAAGTTGAATTGCATCGTCTCGCGCACAGCCGCACGGGCGACAAAGGCGGCACGGCAAACATCAGTGTGATCGCTTACGACGCGGAATGGTTTGCTTTGCTGGTGGAACAGGTCACAGAAGAATCTGTTTACGAACTGTTTCGCCATCGCCAACCAACGGCAGTGCGGCGATATGTGTTGCCCAAATTGGGCGCCATGAATTTCGTGCTGGAAAACGCGCTGGACGGCGGCGTCAACGATTCGCTCAATCTGGACACCCACGGCAAAACGCTTTCGTTTTTGTTGCTGAGTTTGAAAATCGAAATCCCGGCGGAACCAGCCGCGCGATTTGACGCCGAAGGAGCCGCAGAATGATTGCGTTGTTGGGCTTGCTGACCATAGTCGCGCTGGCGGCGGCCATTCTCAGCAAAAAACTTTCGCCGCTGGTGGCGTTGATTGCGATTCCGATTATCGCCGCGCTGATTGGCGGTTTCGGGCTGAAAACCGGCGGCTTCATCATCAAAGGCATTCAAGGCATCGCGCCCGTCGCGGCGATGTTCATCTTCGCCATTTTGTATTTCGGCGTGATGTCCGATGCCGGAATGCTGGACCCGATCATTGATCGCATTCTGCGCGCGGTGGGCAATCGCCCGGCGCGAGTGGTTTTGGGGACGGCGCTGCTGGCCGCAATTGTGCATCTGGACGGTTCCGGCGCGGTGACGTTTTTGGTGACGGTTCCGGCGCTGTTGCCGCTTTACGACCGTTTGCAAATGGACAGGCGCGTGCTGGCTTGCGCGGTGGCGATGGCGGCGGGCGTCAACAACATGTTGCCGTGGGGCGGGCCGACATTGCGCGCGGCGGCGGCGCTGAAAATGCCCGTTACTGAAATTTTCAATCCGCTTCTAAAAGTGCAATTGGTCGGCCTGGCGTTTGTGTTCGTCGCCGCGTGGTGGTTGGGCAAACGCGAAGAAAAGCGATTGGGATTTGTGTCGGGCGCAAACACTGAAACGCCGCTGGCAAGGCCTTTATCAGAAGCGGAAAAAGAGTTGCGCCGTCCGCGCAATTTCTGGCTCAACCTGTTGCTGACGGTTTTGTTGATGGCCGCGATGGTCAGCGGAAAAGCGGAACCGGCGGTCGTGTTCATGCTCGGCGCTGTGTTGGCGCTGACGTTGAATTACCGCGACTTGAAGATGCAGCGCGAACGAGTGGACGCCCACGCCAAAGCCGCGTTGATGATGGCCAGCGTGTTGCTGGCGGCGGGCGCATTCACCGGAATCATGAAAGAGTCCGGCATGTTGGCCGCAATGGCTCAAACCACCGTCGCGCACATTCCCGCCGGACAAGCCCAGCATATTCCGTTCGCGTTGGGTCTGGTTTCCATGCCATTGAGTTTGTTGTTCGATCCTGATTCGTTTTATTTCGGCGTGTTGCCTGTAGTCGCCGAAGCGTCAACGCTGCTGGGCGTTCCGGCTGTGCAGGTCGCGCAAGCCGCCTTGCTTGGGCAAATGACCACAGGCTTTGCGGTCAGTCCGCTGACGCCGTCCACGTTTTTGTTGATTGGTTTGGCAGAGTTGGATTTGGGCGAACACCAGAAATTCACCGCTCCGTTTTTATTCGGCGCGTCAATCACTATGACTTGCGCCTGTTTGTTGTTCGGACTTTTCAAGCTGTAAGCAGAGGGTAATTGTTATGGGAAACATAGTCGCGGCAATGGCCACCTGCCACGCGCCGCAATTGTTCACCTATCCGCCGGATGAAGACCACGCGCAACTCGACGCTTCAATCGCCGGAATGCGCGAACTCGGCAAGTTGCTGGACGAAACCCAGCCGGATGTCATTCTCTTTCTGGGCAGCGACCATCTGGAAACCTTCGCCATCAACTGCGTGCCGACGTTTGCGATAGTCGCAGGCAATCGCGCCAACGCCGAATTTGCCGGGCGCAAATATGATTTGCCGATTCATAGGGAATACGCCGAAGACCTGTTGGACAAACTGGTCAACGCCGGATTCGATCTGGCCTATTCCGAAGACGCAGTGCTGGGCCACACCTTCGCCGTGCCGTTTGAATTCGTCATCGGCGGACGCGCCATTCCGGTCGTGCCTCTTCACGTCAACGTTTATATGCCGCCGCTGCCGACGCCGAAACGTTGCGCGGCTTTCGGACGAGCGATTGCCGAAATCATAGCCACGCGCGAAGAGCGCGTCGCCATCATCGCCAGCGGCGGAATGTCGCATTACCCAGGCACCTGGAAGTATCCGCATCCCGAATTCGACTTCGACAAATGGATGATTTCTGAATTGGAACACGGCAGAGGCGAAAGCCTGTTGAATCTGACTTCCGAACAACTGGACGAAGTCGGCAACACTGAGTTGCTCCCCTGGGCGGTGTTGATTGGCGCAATCGGCAATGTGCCGGGCGAATTGGTGCAATACACGCCGACCTGGCATCACGGCCACGCGATGATGCGCTTTCTGCCAGCGCGCGAACGCGCCAAACCGGCGGAAATCGCGCCGCCTGCTTATGTCTTCAAAAACGAAGGCGGCTTCCGGTTTTACGCTCATCCGCCCGCCGAAGCTTATCACCTGAACAAATTGCTGTTCGACATGCGCCTGGATTCGACGTTGCGTCGCCGTTTGCTGACCGACCTGGCGGGCGTCGCGGCGGAATATCAGCTTCCAGAAGATCATCTGGACGCTGCGCGCGCATTGGCCGAAGTCGGCGCCAGCGCAAAAGTCAGCGACAACGCCGGACGCATAGTCGCCGCCGGAGCGCATCCTTTGCACGCGCTGATGACGCTGCACGCCGTGCATGGCGAGATGAAACGATTGCAGCGAGAACTGGCGGAGGCGCAATGAACAAAATCGCCGTCGTCACAGGAGCCGCGCGCGGCATAGGTCTGGCCATTGCGGAAAAGTTTCTGGAAACAGGTTACGGCGTGGCCCTGCTGGACAGAGACGAAACGACTTTGACGCAAACGGCGGACATTTTGAGCGAAAGGCCGGAAGCGCTGGCCGTTCTCTGCGATATTTCCGATCCACAGCAAGTCCAGGCTGCGATTGCTCGCGTGGTTGAGCGCTTTGGCCGGATTGACGCGCTGGTCAACAACGCAGGCGTGGCCGTCTTCAAACCGGCTCAGGAAGTCACGTTTGAAGATTGGTCTTGGGTGATGGCGACCAATTTGAATGGGCCATTTATTTGCACACAAGTCTGCGTACCCGTGATGTTGGAAACAGCGGGCGGCGGCAACGTGGTCAACATCGCTTCGATTTCCGGCGTGCGCGCCAACACTTTGCGCATCGCTTATGGAACCAGCAAAGCCGCGCTGATGCACTTGACGAAACAGCAAGCCGTCGAATACGGCAATCTGGGAATCCGCGTCAATTGCGTCGCGCCCGGCCCGGTCGAAACGGCTATGGCCGCGCAGGTTCATTCGGCGGATATTCGCACCAGTTACCGCGACGCCATTCCGTTGGCGCGTTACGGGACAACGCGCGAAATCGCTGAAGCCGTCGCTTTTCTGTGCAGCGACGCGGCCAGCTTTATCAACGGCCAGATTCTGGCTGTGGATGGCGGTTTTGACGCGGCGGGCGTGGGCTTGCCCAGCTTGAGAAATCAAACCTGAACAGGAGAAAAAAGAATGAGCCGATTGAAAGATAGAATCGCCGTAGTTTCAGGCGCGGCAGCGGGAATAGGAAAAGCCATTGCCATCCGTTTGGCTTCGGAAGGCGCGGCGGTGGAAATCCTGGACATCAAAGACGCCGCGGAAACCGTCGCCGAAATCCGCGCGGCTGGCGGACAAGCCAACGCCGAAATCTGCGACGTAACCAGCGAAGAGCAAATTGCCAAAGCAGTTGCCGCCATCGCCGCACGGCACTCGCGCGTGGACATTCTGGTCAACAACGCGGGCATTCTGTCGGGCAAAACTCCCTGGCACGAATTGAGCTACGATGAAGTCAATCGTTACGTGCAGGTCAATTACATTGGTTATTTTCTCGTTTCCAAAGCCGTCTATCCATTGTTGAAAAAGAGCGAGCACGGACGACTGATCAACGTCGCTTCGCGGACGTACTTTCTGGCCAATCCTGGCCAGATGGCTTATGTCGCCGCCAAAGGCGCGGTGATGGGCATGACGCGCGTGATGGCCAAAGAAATGGGCGACGACAACATCTGCGTCAACGCCGTCGCGCCCGGCATGATAGCCACCGAAGGCACTATGGCGCATTCAAACGAAGAAGCGTTCAACCGCGTGATGATGAATCAAGCCATCAAAAAACGTGGCAAACCCGAACATCTGGCCGGGCTGATCGCATTTCTGGCCAGCGACGACGCCGAACTGATAACAGGGCAAATGATCCTGTGCGACGGCGGCGGTTATCTGCACTGATTTACAGACATTCACCAACCAGAGAGGAATTCATGAAACACAAAAACCTATTCACAGCTTTTTTTGCCGCAATCGTCTTTGCGACGTTGGCAGTTCCCGCAATGGCGCAAGCGCCGAACGCGCCTCCGCAGGTCGCTTCGCCTGAAGTGCATGCGGATCGCAAAATTACTTTCCGTTTGCTTGCGCCAAAGGCGGAAAGCGTTCGACTGTCAGGCGGAGACATTCCAGGCATGGGGCCGGGCAAGGACATGACGAAAGACGACAAAGGCATTTGGGAAATCACAATCGGCCCGATTGATCCCGGAACCTATCGTTACAATTTCAATATGAGCGGCGTGGCGGTGATTGATCCGCGCAATCCTTCGGTCAGCGAATCCAACGGCAACGTCTGGAGCATGGTTCACGTCCCAGGCTCCGAATTTCAGGACACGAAAAACGTTCCGCGCGGAGCCGTCAGCGCCGTCACGTATTACTCCACCGCGCTCGGCAAATTCCGTCGCATGCACATTTACACGCCGCCCGGTTATGAAATGGGCAAAGGCAAATTCCCTGTTTTTTACCTGCTGCACGGCGCGGGCGATTGCGATGATTCGTGGTCTTCGGTCGGGCGCGCAGGCTTCATCGTGGACAACCTGATTGCCGCTGGAAAAGCGAAACCGATGGTGATTGTCATGCCCGCCGGACATACGCGGCAGAACATGCGCTTCACGCCGCCGCCGACAACTGGCGCTCCGCCGCCGGATGAATTTGTGCAGGATTTTGTGACGGACATCATGCCGTATGTCGAAAAAAACTATCGCGTGTTGACGGATCGCAACAATCGCGCGATTGCAGGGCTTTCGATGGGCGGCAATCACACGTTGAACATCGCGTTGCCGCATCTGGAAAAATTCGCCTACGTCGGAGTTTACAGTTCCGGCTTGCTCAGCGCCTTCATGCGCGCTCCGCAAGCCGGCGCTCCGCCTCCCACGCCCAACGCTGTTCCGCCGATCTCTCCGGCGGGCGAAGCCTGGATCAAACAGCATCAAGCCAAACTTGACGATCCGAATCTGAAAAAAGGATTGAAACTGCTCTGGTTCGCCACCGGCAAAGATGACTTCCTGCTGGGAATGACCAAAGGCACGCTCGATCTTTTGAAAAAACATGGCTTCAATCCGGTGTATGAAGAAACGGCGGGCGGCCATACCTGGATCAACTGGCGCAATTACCTGACGGATTTCGCGCCCAAGCTGTTCAAATAAAAACAGCGTTTCAAGGGATTGGGAGGTTCAATGAGCTTCAGAAAGCCAATGCCGTTCATAGCGCTGGCAGCGTGGTTGCTGTTTGTTTTATTAACAACGGCAACCGCGCAACCATTGTCGCCAAACCACGTAGATGATTTCACCGGCAAACCGCGTCTGTTGGTGTTGACCGATATGGGCAACGAACCCGACGACCAGATGTCGTTTGTGCGATTGCTGCTGTATTCCAACGAACTTGATCTGGAAGCGCTGGTGGCGACGACTTCGACGTGGCTGAAAACCCAGACCAATCCCGACACCATGCGCAAATTGATTGCGGCTTATGGCGAAGTCCGCGCCAATCTGCTGAAACACGCGCCGGGATGGCCTGAAGCCGCCGCCTTGCAATCGTTGGTTTCAACCGGTCAACCGGCTTACGGCATGGAGGCGGTCGGCGCGGACAAAATGTCGGCGGGCGCTGAAGCGATTCTGCGCGCGGCGGACAAAAACGATCCGCGTCCGTTGTGGATTTCAATCTGGGGCGGAGCGAATACGCTGGCGCAAGCCTTGTTGCATGCTCGCTCCACTCGTTCGCCCGCCGACATTGACAAACTCATCGCCAAACTTCGCGTTTACACCATCTCCGATCAGGACGACGCCGGGCCTTGGGTTCGGCGCGAATTTCCAAATCTGCATTACACAGGCAAACCCAGCAGCCCGGACAGCGGCGAATACGCCAACGCCACGTGGACGGGCATCAGCGGCGACGTTTATTACCAAAACGGCCAGGGCGCGGACGGCAGCACGGTGACAAATGAATGGCTGGAAACCAACATTCGCGCCAAAGGGCCGCTGGGCAAACTCTATCCGAAATTTGAATTCATCATGGAAGGCGACACGCCAGCCTTTTTTTTTCTGACCAACAACGGCTTGAACAGTTATCGCAATCCAAGTTGGGGTGGTTGGGGCGGACGATACATCTGGCGACAGGCTTACGGCGAAACTCGTCCGATGTGGACCCAGGGCGGCGACATGTTTGCGCGCGTCACTTCGCGCGACGCAGTGATTGGCGTGGACGGCAAAACCCATATTTCGGATCAAGCAACGATCTGGCGTTGGCGCACGGCGTTTCAACACGAATTCGCCGCGCGCATGGATTGGACGATCAAACCTTTCGCCGGAGCCAATCACAATCCGCAATTGACGGTTAATGGCCAGGACGGCACAGCCGCAATCACGCTGGATGTAGAAGTCGGCAAACCCATCACGCTCGACGCCAGCGCCAGCCGCGATCCTGACGGCCACAAACTCAGCTTTCGCTGGTTTCATTACGAAGAAGCAGGGTTTGTCGGCGGAAGAGGTTCGAATATGGCCGCCGTCAGGATTGCTCAAAGCAATGCGGCCAAGGCGACCGTGACAGCCACTGCCGCTTGCCGTCCGGTCTGGCGTCCTGTGAACAGGCCTTGCCCCAGCGGAGTCGCGCATTTGATTCTGGCTGTGACGGACAACGGTTCGCCCGCTCTGACTTCGTACAGGCGCGTGATCCTGAATGTCCGCGAAACGACATCGCGCGAAAAATAAAACGGAATGAGCAATGAACTGAAATTAGGATTTGTCGGCTTTGGCGAAGCAGGCTATCACCTTGCCAAAGGCCTGCGCACGGCGGGAATAGCGAGCATTTGCGCCTTCGACATTCACACCAACACGGCGGAGCGCGGCGAAAAGATTCGACAGCGTGCCGACGAAACCGACGTTCATTTGTGCGAATCGAACGCAGAGCTTGCCGCCAAATGCAATGTGATGCTCTCAACAGTGACGGCGAATTCCGCGCGCGAAGCCGCTGAACAAAACGCGCCGCATCTGACCGGCAAACATCTTTACGCCGACCTTAATTCGGTTTCGCCCGATTTGAAACGCGCCATCGGACGATTGATCGAAACGCGCGGCGCGCGGTTTGTCGAAGCTGCGATCATGTCGCCCGTGCCGCCGCACCTGCATCGCGTGCCGATCTTTCTGGGCGGAATGCACGCGCAAAGTCTGGTTGACGCGCTTGCGCCATACGGAATGAATCTTGAAGTGATTTCGGAGCAGATCGGGGCGGCTTCGGCGACAAAGATGTGCCGCAGCATCATCGTCAAGGGATTGGAAGCGTTGTTGCTGGAATGCGTGCTCGGCGCTGTTCCTTACGGCGCGGACGAGCGCGTCTTTGCAACGTTGGAAGAAACCATGCCCGGAATGAATTGGAAAAAATTGGCGAGTTACATGGTTGGCCGAGTCATAGAACACGGCGAACGTCGCGCGCGCGAATTGGAAGAAGTCGCAGCCACGTTGCGCGCCATAGGCGTCGAACCAGTCATGACCGAAGCCATAGTCAAACGGCAGGATTGGGGAGCGAGTTTGAATCTGCTGCCGCAATTCGGCGGCAAACCGCCGGACGATTATCGCGCCGTAGCGCAAGCCATCGCGGAAAGAACGTCAGCCAAACAATAGCTTCGCATTATTCGTCAAAAGGCAGCCCGACATAATTTTCAGCCAACACCGTCGCCGCCGCCCGCGAATGTGTGACGTATTGCAGTTCTGCAAGCTGCAATCGTCGCTGAAACGGCGTCGCCTCAGGAAAGCGATGCAACAGCGAAGTCATCCACCACGAAAAATGCTCGGCGCGCCAAACCCTTTTCAAACAAACGGCTGAGTATTGATCGAGTCGTTCCATCTTCCCTGTTTGATAAAACTCCGCCAGCGCCAGCGACAAAACGCGAACGTCCGCCGCCGCCAGATTCAATCCTTTTGCGCCGGTCGGCGGAACGATGTGCGCCGCGTCGCCTGCCAAAAACAACTTGCCGCATTGCATTGGTTCGGCCACGAAGCTGCGCATTGGAGTAATGCCTTTTTGCAGGATCGCGCCTTGCTTCAACATCAAATCGCCAGCGTCCAGCCGCAATGCCAATTCCTGCCAGATGCGGTCATCGGGCCAATTGGCCAGATCGCCGTCCGGCGCGCATTGCAAATACAGCCGCGTGATTTCCGGCGTGCGCATGCTGAAAAGCGCAAAGCCGCGTTCGTGATGGCAATAAATCAATTCCGAAGACGGTGGTTTGGATTGCGCCAAAATGCCCAGCCAGCCGAATGGATACGCGCGCTCAAAAATTTGCAGATGGTTTGCCGGGATGGCCTGGCGGCAAACTCCGTGGAATCCATCACAGCCAGCAATGAAGTCGCATTCGATTCGCTGCGGTTCGCCCTGCCAGCGAAAACTGATTCCGGGCGCGTCTGTCTGGAAATCGTGAATGCTCACGTCTTCGACTTCAAAATACAGCGGAGCCGCAGCGTCCAATCTCGCGCGAATCAAATCCTTCACGACTTCGGTTTGCCCGTAAACGGTGATCGCGCGTCCGCCGGTCAATTCCTGAAAATTGATGCGATGTCGTCGCCCGTTGAAGCTGAGTTCTATACCATGGTGAACCAGGCCTTGCTGCCGCAATCGCTCGCCAACGCCCGCTTCGTTCAGTATGTCCACCGTTCCCTGCTCCAGCACTCCGGCGCGAATGCGGCTTTCCACGTATTCACGGCTGCGATTTTCAATCACGATGGATTCGATGCCCTGCCGCCGCAGCAAATGCGCCAGCAACAATCCGGCTGGACCTGCGCCGACAATTCCGACTTGCGTTCGCATCACTATGCTCCCATGGTCAGCCCCACACTTCGCGCGCGACGTCTACTGCCAATCGCAGCTTCGCTTCCTGGTCGGCTTCTGTCAGCAGATTGCCTTCCAGCGTTGAAGCAAATCCGCATTGCGGGCTGAGCGCCAGTCGTTCCAGCGGAACGTAATTGGTCGCCTCGACGATTCGTTGTTTCAGTTCGGCGCTGCTTTCGAGCGCGGCGTGTTTGGAACTGATCAAACCGAGCACGATCGTGCGGTCGTCCGGCACTTCGGCCAACGGCTCAAACCCGCCAGAACGCGCGTCGTCGAATTCCAGCAGAAAGCGATTGAATTTCGTTTTGCTGAAAACTTTGGCGATTGGGCCGTAATCGCCTTCAGCATAAAACTTGCTCTGATTGTTGCCGCGACACAGATGCAGCCCAAACGTAATGCCCAAATGATCGCCAACAATCGCGTTGTCCATTTCGATGGCCAGATCGAGCAGCCGATCCGGGTCGTTGCCGCGCTGGCGATAACCTTCGCGCAATTTAGGATCGAGCAGCGCGGTGTATTGCGGCGAATCAATTTGAATGTAGCTGCAACCCAGGCGAATCAGTTCGGCCACTTCGCCGCGCAAAATGTCCACCAGATCGGCCAGGTAAGCATCCACCGTCGCATAAGCGACTTTGGATTTTTCGGCGTCGTAATACGCCGCGGCCTGTTGCGCGCTGATGAGTGTGACTTTGGCCGGCACGCTGGCTTTGGCGCGGACATAAGTGAACTCTTCGGCGCACAGATGCCGTTTGCGTTTGAGCTTCGAGACGACCACAGGCCGTTGCAACACCAGTTCTTCGCCGCTTTCGTCGCGGAACGGAATCGCCCAGCCGCCGTATTTGTCGAAGCCTTCTACCGCGTCAATCAAATGGCCGTAAAAGGCATAACGCCGCATTTCGCCGTCGGTGATGACTGCAAGACCGGCGCGTTCCTGCAAGGCAATGGCTTCGTCAACGGCGCGGTCTTCGATTTGTTTGAATACCTGATCGGAAAGTTTGCCTGCTTCGTAATCGGCGCGGGCTTCTTTCAGATAAGCCGGGCGCAGCAGACTGCCGACGACATCGGTGCGATATTTGTTCACAGATTGGTTCCTCATTTCACTTCGTAAAAATCCAGCAAGACTTCTTCTTTGGCGCGCACGCCGGAACACACGCAAACAATGCGATTGAGCCAGGCGTATCTGGCTTCGCCCGTTTCAAAGCTTGGCGTGGCGCGGAAGTAATACTTCGACGGTTCGACCTGTTCGCCGCGCGCGATGGCTGCCAGAATTTCGGGCGGCCCGTGGCGCACGCCGACATTGCGCGTGTAAATCAACGCGCCGTCATCGGTCTTCAAGGTGTAGCGGGCTTCCAGCAAGGCCACGCCGTCGCCAGTGACGATCTGCCAATCAGCGCCGCCGGGAACGATTTCGCCACGCAGTCGCTGGCCTTCAAAACGTCCGCCCATAATCGGAATGACGCGGCGTTCGCCTGTCAGCGTTTTGCCGATCAATTGCGGCGCAGCGACCTTGACCGCTACATGACAGAGCAATTCGAGTTTCGGAATCGTTGGTGTCAGTTCCATTTTCAATCCTCGTTGATGACAGCCATGACTTCGCATTGCACCAGCGCCGCGCCTGGCAAATCCGCATTGACCAGACTGTGCCGCGCCGGACGCGAATGTTCATCGGGAAACATTGTCGTCCATTCTCTGTTCACGTGCGGTCGCAATGATTTGTCTTTGACCCAGACGGTCATTTTTATGATGTCTTCAGGCGATCCGTCCGCTGCGTCCAGGATCAGCCGCAAGTTGGAAAACATCAGCGCGCATTGCGTTTCAATGTCGGGCGGAATCGTCCCCGTCGTCGGGTCTTTGCCGAACACGCCGCTTGTCGCCAGAAACTGGCCGATTTGCGAAGCCACCGGAATCGGGTTTTCGTGCTGCAAGCCTGGAATTTCAATGCTGTGACGTTTGTTCATGCTGTTGCCTACTTTTGCGCCTTTTTACCGGCAAACGAAATTTTCCGCTTTGGCCGTGTCGCCGCTGCCTTTGTATTTGGCGGTTTGCGGATAAGGGCAATGGGGGCGAGTCATGACCGTCGCTCCCTGCTGCACTCGTTCGCCTGCAATCGCGGCGGGCGCAACGCCTTTTTCCACCCACTCGACCAGCGGCGTGAACCAATCGGCGCGGTCGCAACCGACGCCGCCCGCGCAATGAAACACGCCCGGCAGCATATAAAGCTTGTAAAACTCCTGTGTCTGCCGCCTGCCCATCTTTTTCAAAACCGATTCGTAGTAATCCACCGAAGCTTGCGCATTGACGAGCGCATCAGCCCAGCCGTGATATTGAATGATTTTGCCGCCGCGTTTTTTCAACCGCGTCAGATCAGGATTTGTCGCGTCAATCATTTTGGAAATGGCCGCAAGCTTCGCCGGGTCGGTGTCGAAGTTGAAAGATTTGTAACTCCAATCCGCTCCCAACGGAGGCCGTGTCATATACCGCATGAAGGTTTCGCCGAACGCCAAGCCCGCGCCCGGCTCCGCGCCTATGCTGCCTATCCAGGCGCTGCGCCCGTTTGGCGGAGCGATTTCGGCTCCGAGCGGCTGTCCGGGATACAGCAGCTTGCCTTTCGATGTGCGCACTCCGCCGTAGACTTTTTTCAATCCAGCAATCTGTCCAGTCGTAAAGCAATCTTTGCCGTCAACATCCCCCGCGCATTTCGGCAAATCCATCGCCGGATCGAAATTGCATCGGCGCGGATCGGCGATCAAATTGTCCTGCGCGCCATCCACGCCGTCGCATTTTTTGTACACCGCAGCGGCCAGTAGCGGCAGTTTTTCTACAGCCAGTCTGCCCGGCTCGGCTGTAACGGCTTGAGCGTTCCAGATGCCGCGCATTTGTTCGTGCGAAATTTTCAGCACTGGCGCGCCGATGACGTACCCATCGAAATCTTCCGGGTAACGTTGCGCTTCCATCAAACCCTGTCGCCCGCCGGTGGAACAACCGACCCAGTAAGAGTATTTCGGATCGCTGCCGTAATACGATTTGATGATTTTCTTGGCCAACACCGCCGTGTTGTGAACCGCCAGATAAGCGTAATCCAGCACTTTGCGATCAGCGTGCGGATTGTTCGGGCCAGGATTGGCAAAAGTAGCCAGCGGTTCTTTGGCTGCGTCGTGACCGGTGTCGGTCGAAGCTGTGGCGTAACCTTTCTGCAAACCTGTGTTCATTGGGCCATGGCTGATTTGCCCGGCATACCCGCCGCCGCCAACCATATAAAACCGGTTGTTCCAGTGGGTCGGCAACTTGACGGCGAATTTGGCTTCGGGGGCGATGACGCCGCGCACGTCGCAATGTTCCGGGACTTGCTGAGTGGCGGCAACCAGAGTCGCCGAATCAATTTTGACTTCCGCGCCGAACGAGGCAGCAGCCAGCGCCGCGCATTTCGCGCCATCGGCAAATGCAGAGGCGGCGATCAACATCAACAAACCAGGAACAAAAACAAGATTGGTCATTCGCGTTTTCATCGCTTCATCGCTCCTTTATTGGTTTAGCCCGAACAATCGCATCGCGTTTTCTTTCAGAATCAACGGACGCACTTCGTCTTTAACTGCTATTTTTTCGAAATCGGCCAGCCAGCGATCCGGCGCAATCAACGGATAATCCGAGCCGAACAAGACTTTGTGTTTGAGCAGTGTGTTGGCGTATTGCACCAGCGTCGGCGAAAAGTACTTCGGCGACCAACCCGAAAGATCAATGTAAACCTGCGGTTTGTGCAGACAGATGGAAATTGCTTCGTCCTGCCAGGGAAAGGACGGATGCGCCATGATGATCGGCATGTCTGGGAAATCCACGGCCACGTCGTCAATGTCCATCGGATTGCCGTATTTCAATCGCACGCCGCCGCCGCCGGGCATGCCAGTGCCTATGCCGCTGTGGCCGGTGTGAAAGATGACCGGCAATTTCGCTTCGTTGAGGACTTCGTAAAACGGATAGACCGCCGGATCGTTGGCGTGAAATTGCTGCAACGGCGGATGCAGTTTGAACCCGCGAATGCCGCCTGCGGCAATCAAACGCTTCGCTTCGTCCACGGCAGCTTTGCCGCGCGTCGGATCAACGCTGGCAAAGGCGAACATGATGTCGGCATTTTCGGCGGCAAAGGCGGCGATTTCATCATTCGGAATCGGCGGACGCCCGGTCAGCCGTTCATCCACAGTGAAGACCACACAACCGATTTTTCGTTCGCGGTAATAAGCGGCGAGTTCATGGCGATTGCGTCCGACGCCTGATTTGCCGAAGTATTTTTGCGCGGCGGCATTGGCTTCGTTGTCTTCGATTTCGGTTTCCAGATGAACGTGTACGTCAATTGCCACCAGATCATTGGCGTTCATTTTTGTTTTCCTTTCAGCGCAGATTGCCGTGCATCTGCGCGTAATGAATTCGATACGGTTTCCACGTCGCGTAAAACAGCACGGCGGATAACAACGACGCTGGCCCGACTGTCAGAATCAGCGACCAGCCGATCATTTGCGGATTGCGAAAGACATAATCGTTCAGAAAACCCGGCAACAGCGGCCCCAGCATCAATCCGATCAAATTGAGCGTGAAGACCTGCAAAGCGCCGATTTGCCCGCGCACCTGATTTGGCAGAATCAATTGCAGCGATGCGTAAGTGCTGCCAATCGGCATTGCCAGAAAGAAAAAGGACGGAAGCAGCAACGCCAGTTGCAGATTCAAATTGGTCGCCGCCAGAGCCGCGCTGAAAAAGATGGCCGCGCAACCGGTGGCCAGAACGCCTACGCGCAACGGGGCATCGGTTTTGCCGTTGCGTTGCCAACGGTCGCAAAGCAGCCCGCCGAAATACGCGCCCAGCAAGCCTGTGACGACCGTCATCAGTCCGAGCGTCATTCCAGCCTTCGGTCGCGGCCAACCATGCACGCGAATGAAATACGACACCAGCCACGCCTGTTGCGCGTAATTGCACAGCGCCTGAAACGCGAACGCCAGACAAATGCCGACCACCGATTGCCATCGCAATCGAACCTGTTCAAAAACTTCCGCCAGACTGAGTTTGCTCGCTTTGCCGCCAAGCAGATGTCTTCGCTCCGGCTCTTTGATCGTAAAAACCAGCAAAGACGCCAGCAGACCGGGCAATCCGACAATCAAAAAGGTCAGCCGCCACGAACCGACTGCTCCGATCACCATCCCGCCGATAATCAACGCCAGTCCGGGGCCGAAGAAAATGCCCATCGAAAAAATGCTGAGCGCCGTCGCCAGCCGCTCTTTCGGAAAATAATCGGACAACAGCGAAAACGCCGCTGGCGAAAGAGTCGCTTCGCCGACGCCGACTCCCATACGCGCTGCCGACAAAGTCCAGAATCCGCGCGCCCCAGCGCACAACGCCGTCATCAAACTCCAGCAGAAAATCCCTGCCGCCACCAGCGAACGCCGATTGCCGCGATCCACAATCCGCCCCATCGGCAATCCAAACAGCGTGTAAAAGATGCCGAAGGCCACGCCTTGCAACGCGCCGATTTGCGTGTCGTTGATGCCCAAATCCTGCTTGATTGGATCAACCAGCAACCCCAGGATTTGCCGATCAATGAACGACAGCGTATTGCACAACATCAACACAACGGCCACATACCAGGCGTAACGCATTGATTCTGTTTTCGGCGCGATTGGTTCGGAAAGAGTTTGATTCATTACGGGGAATTTCCTGTTTCTTTAACTGTCTTATTGCTCAGGCTCATAAAATAAGTTTGATTGTCGCGCGACGTTTGTCGGGATCAGTCACACCGTCGCAAGGTTCAGGCTCGGTTTTCGCGCTGACATTCACCGCCGCCGCAGACAAACCGAGTCCAACTAAAATCTCGCCGACTTTTTCGGCGCGTTTGGCAGCGATGCTTTCTACTTCGATTAACTTCCTGCCGTTCGACAACCACGTCGTCGCGCGATAACCCTGCACTTCGATCTTTACAGCCTTGACGGCTTGGGCCACGCGCGCGGCTTCGCTGACGATGCGCGTTGTGTGGAATGTCAGATAGTCGCTGTCGAAATCAAACGGGATGATGAATTCCCGCTGCGAAAAATCAGTTCCGGGTTTTCGCATGTCTTCGCTGAAGCGGCGCGCAGTTTCGGCGGGCGCGTCCATTCCGTCTTCGGCGGGCAGCAAAGTGTTGCAGGCGCGATTGAGTTCCGGCAAAACCGAAACCCGCAACGGTTTGAGCGGAATGCCACCGCAAACGCGCGGTTCATTCGACACGGTTCCTTCAACCAGAACTTCGTGATTCAACTGCGGCGGATAAAACTCCGACGCGACGCTGCCTTGCACCCCCAGGAAATAAAGTTCGCCTTCGTATTCGGCCAACCAGCAAGGCAATGTTTTGGTGTCGCGCACAATCGGACAGGCGACGAAATTGCGCCGATTCGCTGGCGGCGTTTCAGCGCGTTGCGCAATCGTTCCGCCATAAAAAGGCTGGCCGACAAGGACAATCAAAACAAGCAAGACTTTCCGCATGAAACTCTCCTACAAGACGCTCAGGAAATTGATCAAATCCACTTTCTCCTGCTCGCTCAATTTCATGTCAAAACGGCGATCATAAAAATCCACCAGTTCGCGCAGGTTCTTTGCCGAGCCATTGGAAAAATAGGGCGCGCGCGCCGACAGTCCGCGAAGCTGTCCCATGACGATGGAGCCTATGTCCACGCACTTGCCTGTAATCAAGGCGCGTCCGGGATCGTTGGTGTAAATCACGCGGCCAAGATAAGGATGCGGCGACGCGCTTTTGTCACAGGTGAGTTTGAACACCGGCAGTTCGGCTTTGTCGCTGAACACCGGCGGTTCAGTCCACGTGGGGTAATTCACCGTGCCTACATCCACCCAACCCGGCGCCAGGTCCTGCCCGGTCATTTGCGTGTTGTGGCACGTCGCGCAGGAACGTTTGATCGGATTGCCAAGCCCCACGGAATTGATGTGCGCCGCGTCACGAATCCAGAACTGGCGAAACATGAACACCTCGTTGCCTCGCGCGACCGAAGCGCGAAATTCGCGTTGAGCTTCTGTCAGCTCTTTTGCCATAGCGGCAGGATTTTTCCAGGCATCGAACAAACGAAAGACCGGATCGCGATTGTTGTTGGCCAGCACATGAACTTTCCCATCAGCCATTGCGCGCGTCCCCAATCCCAACGGCCCGCCCGGTTCAACCAGACTGCCTCCCCAACGATCGTGGCTTTGCGCCACATAAACCTGCTGTTCAAAGGCGACGATTTGTTCCAGAGCTTCGCGTCGCAGCGAACCTTGCCGACCTTCCTGATGATCGCGGTAAGCGCCATTGGCTTGCTGGCGCAAAGTCAGATGGCGCGCGTCAGCCATCATGTTCATGCTGGCTGGTTTGCCCGTTTCAGGATCAACCGCCATCAGCGTTCCGGTTTTGATGTTGAACACATCGTCAGGCGACAAAACGTATTTCAAGTTTGCCGACGGACGCGGACGCCGAAAAACTGAAACCGTTGGGTTCGCGCCTTTCAAACCGTAGGTATCGTCAAGATTGACGCCCGTAGGATCGCGCACAACTTCTATGGTGAATTCCGGCTTGATGTTTTTTCCGGCTGGCGGCCACGGCAACCCTACGCGAAAGAGTCCGCGATTGAGCAGCAGCGAATGCGAACTTTCCAGCGCCTGCGGCAACCTGGGATTATTCGATCCATCCACCGGAGCAAAGACAGGGTCTTCGCCTTTGGTCACGCGCCAGCGTTCGCGTATGGCTTCGACCGAAACGCTCATTGCGTTGGCGGGTTGATGGCACGTCACGCAACCGCGCGGATTGAGTCCCTGCTGCTCAAAGAAACCATGCTCCTTCATTTCGATTGGGCCGCTTGTATTCAAAACGCCCAGCTTGCCGTGCGCATTGCTGAAATACATTTCGGCAGGCAGCGTGCCGCCTGCACCAGCTTCGATCCAGCGCAAAGGCTCTGACTGAAGCCCCGCCGCGTCATCGAACAGTCCAAACAGACAAACCACGCCGAGCAAGCCGACCAGCAAGGTCAGTCGCGCGAACGATTGGTATTCCCGAAATCCGCTGGATTTGGTCAACACGACAGTCTCCGATTTTCCATTTGTTTATTTGGCGTTCAGCTCTTCGCGGCTGAAACCTGCGATTTGTTTATAGCGGTTTGCAATCTCTTCCAACTCCACCTGCGAAATAACATCGTGCAGGTTTGTGAACCCATTCGGCGCGCGATCTTCGACCAGTTGCATGACCTGCTCCGGCCCTTGCTGGCGATTGGAAAGCGCAATGCGCGCCGTCGGTTGCAATCGCGCCTGTTCGTATCGTTGCAATGCGCTGACTATGTCGGCTTCCGTCGTCAATGCTTCGACCAATGCGGGAGCGTCCAGAATCGCCTGCGACGCGCCATTCGAACCAATCGGGTACATCGGATGCGCAGCGTCGCCGAGCAGCGTGACACGCCCGAAGCTCCAACGTTCGACAGGATCGCGGTCAATCATCGGGAATTCGTAAATCGCCGACGCGCCTTCGATCAAAGCCGGAATGTTCAGCCAATCGAAATGCCAGTCTGCAAACGCTGGCAGCACGACATCTTTGCCAACCTGCCGATTCCAGTCGCGCGGCGTTCCAGCATAATCATCGCCAACGTAAACATCGGCGACCCAGTTCACCAGCGAACGCCCACGTTCGGCTGTTTGCGGGCAAATCGGATAGGCGACGAATTTGCGATTGGCGTATCCGGCCATGAACATCGAACGCCCCGTCAGATACGGTTCGCTTTCGGTGACGCCACGCCACAATACCTTGCCTGAAAATTTCGGTTCGCGTTCGTTGGGATAAAACTGTTTGCGCACGCGGGAATGAATGCCATCCGCGCCAACAAGCGCGTCGCCGGTTTCGACCGCGACAATTTCTCCATTTGCGCGATTGATAAATTTGGCTTCGACCTGATTGCCGCGTTCGGCAAACGATTCCAAATGACAACCTGTGCGGACTGCCGCCGCTCCCAGCCTCTCGCGTACGGTTTCAAGCAACAACATCTGCAATCGTCCGCGATGAATGGAGTATTGCGGCCAGTGATAACCCGCCGCCAATCCGCGAGCTTCACGCCAGATCAACTGGCCGAATTTGTTGAAGTAAATCAGCTCCGCTGTGGCAATTCCCGTTTCCGCCAGTTTTTCGCCCAAACCCAGAGCCGTCAGAACACGCACCGAATGCGGCAGCAAGTTGATGCCCACTCCCAGAGGGCGAATTTCTTCGTTGGATTCAAAAACGCGCGCTTCGATCCCCGCGCGCTCCAAACAAAGCGCGGTAACCAAACCGCCGATGCCGCCCCCCGCAATCAGAACTTTCATGCCGTTTTTTCCGCCTGGGTATTCGAATGAGTCGGAATTTTTGTGAATCTGGTCGTCAGTGGCGGGAAATATACTGCGAACTCCGTTTCAGCAACAAGCGCTACATAATGCAGTTGCAGGAAAATTCATTGACGCGACACGATGGCGAAATATAATGCGCTCACCAATGAAAGAGACCAAAACTGCTCATCTGCTGCTTGCCGGGATAGGTTCGCGCGTGCGTTCGCTGCGTCAGGAGCGCGAACTGACTGTGCGCGAATTGGCCGCCCGCGCCGACCTTTCGCAACGCTTCATCAATCAGATCGAAGCCGGCGACGCCAATGTTTCCATCGCCAAGCTGGACCGGATAGCCCAGGCATTGGGCTGCGCGGTGACCGACCTGATTGCGCCAGCGGAATCCGACCGTTCCGTGCGCACGCGCGCCTGGCGTTTGCTCAGCCAATGCACCGACAAGGATTGGCAGGCCCTGCACGATTGGTTGGAACAACGCAACGGAATCAAATTCGACAGGCAGTTCATCGCCCTGATCGGATTGCGCGGTTCGGGCAAATCCACCATCGGTCCATTGCTGGCCAAACGGATGAAAACGGAATTCATCGAACTAGACCAGTGGGTGGAGGAAGCCGCCGGATTGTCGCTGGCGCAAATTTTTACTACGCACGGAGAATCGTATTACCAGCAACTGGAACGAAAGGCTCTGGCCAGATTGTTTGCCACGTCCACAGGCTGCGTTTTTGCGGTGGGAGGTTCGATTGTTGACGACGCGGCAAGCTGGAATCAGATCAAACAGCGTTGCTTTACGGTTTGGCTGCACGCGACGCCACAGGAATTCATGAAGCGAATGGTCAAGGCCGGAGAAACCCGATTGACGCAACGTCCAACCGTCGTTTCTGATTTGAAAGCCTTGCTGGCGCGGCGCGAACCGCGTTATGCGGAATCCGGGGTGACGATCAAGACTACCGGAAAGTCGCCTGCCAAAGTGGTCGCCGCCATATTGGCAGCGCTGGAAGAAGGTCGGAAGCGGTAGCGTTTGCGATTCAATCATCGAGTTTGATGATCGCGGTTGCGGCTGAATCATACAGTTGAGCGACTGTTCGTGAACGACGATCCAACACGGCGCGCTGGTTGATGTAGCCTTTATCGGTGATTTCTCCGGCGTCAACTTGCGGCGGTTCTTCCATCAATAACGCGCGCGTCGCAAACGTCGAACTGCCGCCTCCTTCCGCCTTCAACGTCCGCATTCCATTGCGAGCCACATCGCGCACACGCTGATCGGCGATAAATAAAGACAACGGAGCATCAGCAGGAAAATCAGGGCACAGGCTTCGACATCCCGTCAGGTTCGGAAAAATCAGAAAGCCGATTTCGTCCCGGTCGTGTCCGGCAATCACAATGTCCTGAGCGACCGGCGACAACGCCGAAATTGCGCGAGGCCGCAAGGCTCCTACATGCACCCAGGTTCCGCTGGTCAGTTTGAAGTCTTCGGCAATTCGTCCTGCAAATTCAATCCCCTGAGCCGCATCGTCCGGGTTCACAAACCGCGCGGCGTCTCCCATACGATAAAAACCTTCATCGTCAAAAGCCGCCACCGTCAGATCATCGCGCTTCCAGTAACCGGGCGTGACGTTGTCGCCTTTTGCTCGAAGTTCGTATTTGTCGCTCCCTGAAACAGGAACCATTTTGAGCGAAACGCCAGGAACCGGCAGCCCTATGGCTGCGGCGCGAGCGACTGGAAAATGCACAAGCGTGACGCCCGGAGCCGTTTCAGTCGCGCCGTAACCCGACGTGAAGTGAATGCGTTTGCCCAATTCAGATTCGGCGACGCGCGCCAGCCCTTCGCCAACGTGCGCAGGCAAAGCCGCGCCGGAATATTGCAGGACTTTCAAGCGCGAGAAAAAGTTGGCGCGCAATGCCGCGTCCTTTTCCAGATACGGCAGCAAGGCCGCATATCCGCGCGGCACGTTGTAATACAACGTCGGCGCTATTTCGCGCAGATTGCGCACAGTCTTTTCGATCAATTCCGGCGCAGGTTTTCCTTCGTCAATGTAAAGCGAACCGCCATTGACCAGCGCCACTCCGAAATTGTTGTTGCCGCCCGCCGTATGGTTCCAGGGAAGCCAATCCATCAACACCGGCGGAGCCTCCTGCAAAAACGGCCATGCTTGCCGCAACGCCTGCTGGCTGGAACAGAGCATACGCTGAGTATTGATCACCGCTTTGGGTTCGCCGGTTGACCCAGAAGTCAGCAAAAACTTGGCAATCGTGTCCGGCGTCAGAGCGGCAAACGCGCGCGCCACCGCTGCTTCATCCCGGCGTTCAAGCAAAGCGGCAAAATTTGTCGCCGCTCTCGGCGCGCTCGTTTCATTCCTGACGACAACCAACTCAAACTCAAAATCGCCGAGCGCCGCCAATGCCGGAGCATACCGCTGCCCGTCATCCACCAGAACAAGTCCCGGCCCAAGCAAAGAGAAAACCGCGCGCAGTTTCTTGAAATCGCGCGACATCAATGAATACGCAGACGAAACCGGAACAACCGGCGCTCCGACGTGCATGGCGGCCAGCGCCAACAAAGCATGTTCGATTGAATTTTCGGAAAGGATGGCCACAGGCCTTTGCGCCGAAAGGTCGCGTTGCATCAACGCCGTCGCCAAAGCCTGCACTCGCAGCAGCGCATCGGCGTAACTTACCGTGCGCCATTCATCCCCGGCACGTTGAGCCAGGTAAATCTGCTGAGGGCGTTCGATTGCCCATCGTTCCAGATATTCGCCCAGACAGCGCGCATACGGCTGCAAGGTTTCTGGCGAACGCAGAATCAGCGCACTGTCTTCGCGGCGTTCGACCTCAACGCGCGCAGGCAAAAAATTCGCTGGAATGAAGTCGGGCATGATGAAACAGTTTCCCCATCTTCGCTCTGTCAATGTCACAAACGGCGGTTGTCTCTGTGCCAGGGAAATTTGAATCGCATGAGATTGGCCATGCTGCGCGTTGGGTTCAACCCTGAACGCACCAGCGCTTTCAGTGTGCGATTGGAAATTTTGCTTTCCAGGTGTCGCGCCAGAAACCGGTCCAGCGCGTCTTCACCAACCAACCAGGCCGTGCCAACCGTCGGCGTCACGACCAGGTCTTCAAATGCCATGGGGTTACGGCTTTTCTCACGCGGTTTCATCCCGACGTTGCCAATCGAGGCTTCGCTCAAAGGGCCGAGTTCAAAATTGGCGGCGAATATGGCGGCGAACCCCATGGCCTTGATGCGCGACTTGAAATACTCCTTGCGCAAGGCAAATTCCTGCATGCGGCCTTTGGGTTCGTTGTGAATTTGAATACGTCCGCTGACGGCCCCCTGCATCGGATGGCCAATGTAATTGGTCAGGAAATTGTCGCCGTCATCCCAACCGCGCAGACTTTTGACCGAGCGGAAATAATCCTTGAAAAAAGGACCGCCGAGTTCAGCTCGAACTTCAGGTTCGGTGGCAATGCGGAATCCTTGCAGAAAAGTATTGAACAGAAACGCTTGTTTGATCGCGGAATTCCAGTCAAACCCTCCCTGAGATTCAGGCTGTGAATTTGAAGACGCCTCGGACGGTTTAGGCAGAACAAGCGGCTTTGGTTTGGAATCATTCAGGTCATTCATCCCGTCCGAAGCTTCAGCCAAAAGCGGCGACTCAGTCAGCGACACTTTCGATAAATCCTTGAAACGTTCTACGAAAATCAATGGAAGAGTGATCTTCGGCTTCAACAAATCATCGGAAGGCGGCCTGGAGTCAATGGCTGACCGAAGGCTGAGCGATAAATGAGTCGGCGTTTGCGCGGCAACTGTCCACGACAAACAGCCAGCAAGCAACACAATCCAAATTCCCGGCAAGTAAGAAACAAAATTCGACTTTCCGTGTATTCGCATATTTCTCTGTCCCCCCTTTTTGAGCGCGCACATTTCATCGTCAATCAGAGATTTTGCGCGCTTTCGCATTACTTTCTTTTCCGGTTGAGTGTCGGAGTTTATAATCGAATCCCGTTGCGTTCATTGCGCGGCGGAATCCGGTGAAGCCACCGGAGCCAATCAACCCAGTAAATTCAGTATAACCCATGAAATCGCTTCAACCTGTCAAACTGTTCCTGCTCGCCATCACGGCTTGCATTTGCCTGTCGCAGGCAGAGTCGAATCAGCCGGACGCACAGGTTTCCCTTCGAAGCAACGAACTGAAGGTAGGCGGCCTGCAATGGTTGTTCAGCAACGAGCAGGTGACTTCGGCTCATCTCGACAACGACCATATTCTGGATCGCGTTGTCGGGCGCATCGAAGGCAACAGCTTCAGAACGGAAGTGTTTCTCAGCAACAGCAAGAGTTCCACCTTGCTGCACACCCCGCTCTCTTTTCCTGCGGCTGAAATCAAGGTTTACGACATTGACAACGACAACGACAATGACGTGATCGTGCAGGAATTCGGCGCACCGGGCATCTTGAATGCCTGGCTCGGCGATGGGCAGGGACAATTCGTTCGCAGCGCCTGCCTGCTCAGGTCATTGCCATCCCAACCGGAAACACAACTGAAAAGCGGCGCAGTCGCAGTCGCTGCTTCGTTGTCACGTCTGTTGCTGGCGTATGAGAAAACCGCTTCCGGGTTTGCCTTTCCCGGCTCCGGGCCGCGAGACGCTATTGGCAGCGCGCGTGCTCCTTTCATTTCCTCACCGGACCGTTCTCCTTCCATTTCGCGCGGACCGCCTGTCCTGTTTGTCTGATCCCTTTTCCCTAAATTTCCTTACTCGAACGTGATGTGCGCATCAGGACGCGATGATGCGTCGGTTGATTGAATGCCGACATCTGCGCGTTCCTGCGTCAATGCCGTGCGTCACCCAAACGCGCGGACGGCGAAGCGTTGCGCACTGAACTGTCATTCGAGCGAGCCGCAGGCAGCGTTGGCCTGTCTGTCGCCGTGCGCCGTAACTAAGGCGAGTGCGCCGCTGTGTGCTCGTCGCAACGGCTTTTGGCGTCAGGCTGGATGCGCGCAGCCAAAGGCCGTTCTTTATCGCCAGACCGACGCGTCCGGCAGGAGTTATTGAATCACCATGACCGGCAATAAATTTTTCGTTTGTTTATTGATGATTTTCGCGGTTTTTTCCGCCCCGTCCTTTGCGCAATCACCCACGCCTCAAACAGGTTCACGTCCAACTCCGACTCCAATTCCTGTATTGGAACAGCAGTCTGCCCCGGCTGACGATTTAGAAGCCTCAACTTCCAGCACACATACCACAGCGCACATCCAACCTCCTCTCAGACTTCCTGAACCGATGGTCTACGATCTGGTTCGCCCATTGAACGCGCAAAAAGGCGAACTGGAAATCAATTCGCTGTTCCTCAGCCCGCTTTCGCGCTCTGGCCAGACGACCGAATGGGCGCCGGAAATCGAATACGCTTTTCTGGACCGATACGCCGTCGAACTTGAATTCCCGTTCGAGGGGCAACATCTCGGCGCTTATAAACTCGCCTTGCAGGGCACTTTCAAAAACGAAAGCGCGCAGTTCGTGCATGGTTGGCAATGGATTGGTCTTTACAACCGACATGGGCGCAGCAAGATTTTCGACGGGCTTTATCTGGCCGGTTATCAACTCAACCCATCCCTGAGCGTCTTCAGCATGACCGGCGCGCGTTTCACTCGCGCACAACGTCAGACGCGCGCGCTGGGCTTATTCAATCCGAGTGTGTTTTACAACGCTGGAATGCGGCTGACTCTGGGTCTGGAAACCAATCTGGTGCTGGGCAATCGAAAGGAACGCCAGCAGCTTTTCATGCCTCAGACACATGTGACGCTGACCAGACGCTATTCCTTTCAATTCGGCGCTGGGGCGACGCGGCACGGCACTGCACCGCTCAAACCAGTCATTGGCTTTCGTCTGGTCGTGACGTTGAATGGCGGCAGTGCGCATTAACGCGTGCTCCATATTGATGGGTTGGCAGCAAAGCTAAAAAAGCAAAACGGGCATCGAAATGATGCCCGTTTTGCTTTTGAATCTAAAAGTCGGGACGGCGAGATTCGAACTCACGGCCTCTTGCACCCCAAGCAAGCGCGCTACCAGGCTGCGCCACGTCCCGTTAAATCTTCAATAAATCAATGCTCAAGCTGGCTTTTTGATTGGCCTGATTGAACGCTGGCAGTTGTAACATCGCGGTTGAGGGTTGTCAATAAATCCTCCGCCATCAATCGCAACCGCTTCAGTGTGTCGCGCGACAACCGCGAACTCGAAGGCGGATTCGGCGGTTGGGGCGGTTCTGTCGGCGGCGGCGCTCCAAAATCCGAACCGAAATCGCTGGCCGTCGCTCCCGGCGGCACAATTTTCAAACGCGCCGACCCGCCACGACTTTCGCTGGAAAGTTTACGTTTGGCCCCGGCGATGGTGAAGCCTTCTTCGTACAGCAATCGTTTGATCCGCATCGCCATTTCAACGTCGCGGCGACGATAGTTACGTTGGCCGGAAGGGTTTTTCTGCGGTTGCAGCATCGGAAATTCCGTCTCCCAATAACGCAGCACGTGCGCTTGCACCCCGACGATGTCGCAAACTTCCCCGATCTTGAAGAAGAGCTTATCCGGTATCTCGGAATCTTCTTGCTGCATTGCTTTGAAAGACATGTGACTGCTTTTGAACCCCTGAACTTTAATTTGTGCGTTGAAATTTATCAGCGCAGCTATGTTACGAACAGGCAAAAAAATGTCAACGAATGGCTGTCATGAAATTCATGCTGACTTCTTCGCGCAATCGCACTCCTGAGTAAACACGTTGAACGCGAATTTCGTTCAATGGCTCAACCACATCGAACAAGCCCGCCAATTCGCCTGAAAAAAATTCCAACAACGGTTGACCGCTTTCTTCGCAGGAGCGTTGCTGCCAATAAGCCTTGACCTGCGGCGCTTCCAGATGCTTTGTCCAGCGACGCAGGATTCTGCAACGCAATCACCGAAGCGCGCGCGAATTCCGCAAACAACGGGCCTTCGATGGCGCTAGGTTGAACCAGCCTGGCGGCTGCCATGGTTTTCGCCAATGCCTGAAAATCCGACTCGTCGCTTAAACGATCTTTCTTTCCCGCCTGGCCTCGCCCTTGTCCCTGCCCCTGCTCCTGATTGATGTTGGCCACGGCGCGCAACAACAACGATTCACTTGTGGCCAGAACAAACCGGCCTTTGACGCTGGCAAATGCCATGTGCTGTTTTTGTCGTCCGCGATCAGCTTCGACATCGCGCAGGTAATATGTCGTGCCATCCGGCAATTCCACATATTCAAAATTGTCTTTGCCTTGCACGAACACACAGGCATCGAGCGTGGTTTGGCTCATCGGCGCGATCAAAAGCAAATCCAGTCTGCCGATGTCATAAACGGCGATGGCCGCCTGGTTGTCGGCCACGCTGCCAAACGCCGCCAGATCAAGCGGAAAACCTGCCGCTGCGTTGAACTCTTCCCAGCGCGCCACCAACTTCATAGCCAGATGGCGCGATTGCATCTGCTGAAAGTTGACGCTGTTCAGATAACGCTCCTTCAACTGCGATTCGTTCCATTGCGCCAGCAATCCAGGCAAGTCCTTGAATTGCGCGTAAACCAACGCGCCGCGCGGAAAGTCCGCCGCCAGCGCGAAATTCTTGTCCGCGCGCTGAGCCGACACGGCGCTGACAATCACCCCAATGACAATCAGCCCCAACAGCAACGCCGCAACCAGCAACGCGCGTTTGCCTGCCTGCCGCAATTCATTTTTTGAAATGACATTTGAAAACATCTTTCCCTCCTTCAGCGAACGGTCATTGGCCGTTCGTCAATCGTCAGCGGCCAACCGCGTTTGTTCGATTTTTCCTTCTGTTTGGACTTCAACTGTTCAATGCGCGATTCCGCCCGGCGGCGTTCGTCGGCGCTCAGCGCGTCGAGTCGCGCGCGTTCAAAGCCTGCCGCTTTGTCGAATTCGCCAATCTGCTCCGCCGATGTCGAAAGCATCGCCAGCAATTCCAATCGAGATTTGCGTTGTCGTTCTTCTGCGCGAACCAGCAAGGTTTGAAACGCAGCAGGAGCCGCAGTTTTGTCGGCAATGGCCGCCACGCTTTGCAATCGTTCGTCCACGTCGGCGACTTTCAGAGCGGCGCGCGGCTGGCCTAATCGCGCGTAAAGCCGCGTCATTTGCCAACGCAATTCGTCTTCGTCGGCGCGGAATTCCGCCAGCACCGCATTGGTTCCGAGAGCGGAATCAATGCGGCGGCAAAATCGCTCAACGCATCGCGTTCACGTTCAGCGCGTTTCAGCATCAACGCGCGCAGCGCTTTCAACTGATTGCTCGGCAAATCCTTCGCCGCGTTCAAAGACCTCGCTGCCTCATACGCCTGGTCGCGATTGGCCAGCGACAACGACGCGAGCGCCGCAGCCGCTTCACGATCCTGATTGCCGGACGCGATCAACGTTTGCCACAACTCATCGCGTTTGCCTGCGATTTCGGGCGCGATCCATACGGCCGTCCATCGTGTTTTCCGCGCCATTCGTTGTTCGGCGATCAATCCGGCCAGCAACTTCATGGCATCGGCTTCGCGTTTGTTCGCCGCCAGGATTTGCCTCGTCGCGATGTCCCACGTCAGCGCGTTGATTTCGCGCGCGGCTTCCGATTCCAGATGCGTCAATCGGCGACCTTCGTGGCTGAACACGTCTATGCCGTTGCGAAAACTGCCCGCCCACAAATTGCCCAGATCATCAAAAGCCAAAGCCGAAATCAGATTGCTCGCAGGCTGATGGGCGTCGTTCACTTCGCCGAAACGCGCGAAATTCAGGTTTCTTCCAGGAAAGCGGGTTGAGTTGCGGTTTGCCTGTTCGCGCATCGGCAACGAGTTGGAACACATCGCCGTTGTCTTTGCAGAGCAAAACGGCATTGCCAGCGCGTGTCATGCCGGACAGCGAAGGCAATGTCGCCAGCGTTTGAAAGGCTTTTTGCGGCGAATCGAACAGCTTACCCATCGCAGCCGCCGCAACGCCGAAATCCGTCGCCACCAGCAACTGCTCGCCGTTTGTCATTACGCCGACCACGCGATTGGACGGCAACCCGTCGGCGACGGTGAACTGCCGCCAGCGATTCCCTTCGCTTACCCACAACCCGTCGGCAAAGGTTCCGACGAACAACCGAACGGCGTCTGCCGTCAACCGATCAATGCCGTTGATCCTTTTGCCATCAGCTTTCAGTTCTCGAAACTGTTTGCCGTCGAATTCCAGCAATCCGCCCGCGAAGGTTCCGATCAACAAACGTCCTGAATTTTCCAGCAACGCGGTCACAGCTTGCGCCTTTCGATCAGTCCAGCGGTAAGCCGTAAAGCGCGAACCATCGAACGCAACCATTACCTGCGAGCGCGTGCCGATGAACAATTGACCCGCGAATTCGGCAAGCGCCGTCAGATCGCTTTCCGGCAATCCGTCCAACACGGTGAAGCGACGTTTGAGTTTGCCTTCGGCGGACAGTTCCAACAGCCCGCCGTCGGTCGCTGCAAAATACGAATCATTGAATTTGACCAAACCCCGCGTCGCCTTGCTGCTTTGCAGCAGTTTGACCTCGTTGCCGGAAAAAACCGGGAGCGTTCTTTTTTCAAAGGGCACAAATGCCTGCTGAACGGCACGTATACGCGCGGTGTCGAGTTCGTGCTGTGCGCGGCGTTTGGTTTGCCAGACAACGACCACTACGGCGATTTGCAACAACAACAATCCGAACACCAATTGCCGACTGTGTTTCAACCAACCGGTTGGCAAAGGTCTGAACTTCGCAGCGAATTGACTGAGTTTTGCGTTCATCGGCGTGCTCCTGGTTTCTTTCTGCTTTCGACGGCGCAGATTATGCGCATTGTCTGAGTGGCGCGCGCCGGGACTGTCTACGATACGTTGTCGGGGAAACGACGTTCAGTGGTTGGCGCTCCCGGCAAGGCGTTGAGGAAGTTACGAACAGCGGAATGTGTATTTCCACAGGCGAATTTGCCGTCACAGGTTGAAAAGCCGAGAATGCCTGCGCGGAATCAACACCACCAAACTAAGAGGAAACGAGATGAACCAACCGACAAGAGCGACAGCAGAAGGAACAGCGCGTTACAAAACCCGTTTTCAAAACCAGGTAACGGAAGGCCACTTTAGACAACAACAAGGATTGTGGATGTCGTCCATAGGGCTGGGGTCGTATCTGGGCAACGCCGACGAACGAACCGACGAAGCGTATTGCGCGGCGGTCAAACGCGCGTCGGAACTTGGATGCAACGTTTTCGATTCGGCGGCCAATTACCGCTTTCAACGCAGTGAACGCAGTTTCGGCCAGGCTTTTTCGGAGTTGTTCACCACCGGAACTTTGCAGCGCGATGAAATTGTCGTGACGACCAAAGGCGGCTTTCTTCCATTCGACGGCGCAATGCCGCGCAGCCGCCAGGAAATGATGGCTTATCTGGAAGAAACTTTTGTCAAAGCAGGCGTCTGTCGCATGGAAGATTTTGTGCAAGGCAGTCATTGCCTGACGCCCGGTTATCTGGCTCATCAACTGGATCAGAGTTTGCGCAATCTGCGGCTGAATTGCGTGGACGTGTATTACCTGCACAACCCGGAAACGCAGTTGGCCGAAGCTTCGTTGACAGAGTTTTACAGACGGCTGGCTGCGGCGTTCGAGTTTCTGGAATCAGCGGTGGCGGCGGGCAAGATTGCGATGTACGGCACGGCGACCTGGAACGGGTATCGCGCGCCGTCAGACAGCCGGGAATTTTTGTCGCTGGAACGGATTGTTCAAACCGCGCGATATGTCGGCGGCGACAACCATCATTTCAAAGTCGTGCAGTTGCCGGTGAATCTGGCGATGACGGAAGCCTTCACCGACGAAAACCAGATTGTGAATGGCAAGAAAGCGACTTTGCTGGAAGCGGCGTCGGAGTTCGGCGTGACGGTGATGGCCAGCGGTTCGATTTTGCAATCGAAGCTTGCGGCAGGGTTGCCGCCGATTCTGGGAGAAGTCTTTCCCGGTTTGCGAACCGACGCCCAACGCGCGATTCAGTTCGTGCGCTCGACACCGGGCGTGACAACGGCTTTGGTTGGAATGAGCCGAACGGCTCACGTCGAAGAGAATCTGGAACTGGCCGCAACTTCGCCTGCGACGGCTGAAAGCTATCTGAAGCTGTTCAGTCCGAACTGAAATCAGTTTCTCTTTTGCAGCAACGCTTTCAATTGTTCAACAGTCGCTTTGTGTTTCGGGTCGTTGATAAGGTTGCGGTATTCGCGCGGGTCGGTTTTATGATCGTAAAGCTCCGCGCCTTGTCGGCCTTCGTCCCATTCGGTGTAACGCCAACGTTCGGTGCGAACGGAATAGCCCGCGAATCTGCCGCGCGTCACTTGTGTGTAAGCCGCTTCTTTCCACTTCAATCGCGGGTTATCAAGCAATGGCACGAAGCTCCGGCCTTCCAGCTTGTTTGTCGTTTTCAGTCCAGCCAGTTCCATCAGCGTTGGGTAGATGTCAATGAATTCCACCAGCCGCGCGGTCGCCTTGTCTTTGGCTTTCATCTGCGGCGCGCAAACGATCAGCGGAGCGCGCGCCGACAATTCAAACAACGTGCTCTTGTTCCACCAGCCGCGTTCGCCCAGGTGGTAGCCGTGATCGCCCAGAAAAACAATGATCGTGTTTTCAGTCAGCTTCAGCCGGTCAAGCGCATCAATCACTTTGCCGACTTGCGCGTCGGTAAAAGAAACTCCGGCCAGATAAGCCCGCATGAATTCCAGCCGCTCCTTATCCGTGAATTGGCCAAAGGCTTCGCGGAACGGCCCGCCCGGAATGGCTACGGCGGGATCGGCCAGAGTTCCCGGCGGCGCTTGCCACAGTTTCAAACTTTCCAGCGGGTACAAATCGAAATACTTTTTCGGCGCGATGAACGGATCGTGCGGTTTGTGCAAACCTACGGCGAGGAAAAAGGGTTGGTTGTTTTTGGCGTGTCGTTCCAACGTCATTATGGCTTCGCGGGCAATTTGGCCGTCCGGTTGATCTTCGTCCGTGCCTTCGGCTGCGCGCCAATTGCACCAGGCCAGTTTGCCGTCGGTCAGATTGCGACCTTCGCCTTTGAAACCGAGCGGCGTGGTTTGAAAGTAGCGCACTTCATCCCACGAAGCCTTGTCGTCCATATCGGTTCGCAAATCTTCCATCGTCAATCCGCGATGAAAGATTTTGCCGAAGCTCGTCGCGCTGTATCCGTTTTGGCGAAAGACCTGCGGCAAAGTGACTACGTCCGGCAGCGTCGTGCGAAAATTGGTGTTGTTGTCTGTGACGCGCGTAGTGTCCGGGCGCAGGCCGGTCAACAGCGAAGTCCGGCTGGCATTGCAGACCGGGTACTGGCAATACGCCGCGTCAAATCGCATCCCGCGTCTGGCCAGCCGATCCAGATTCGGAGTCTTCGCAATTGGGCTGCCGTAACAACCAAGCTCAGTTCGTAAATCGTCTGCAACGATGAACAACACATTCGGCTTTCGCACAGGCTGGGATCGTGCGGATTCACGTGGCGAAACAATCAGCATCACCAATAACAAACACAACGCAACTTGAAACCATTTCTTCGCCATTGTTTTTCCGTGAGCTACCATAGATCACACTGAAAACGCAGATCAGCGAAAATCTGCGTTCATCTGCGGCAAAAGTTTTTACAGATACGGTTGCCACTTTTCGACAATTGCGCGCAGTTCTTGTTTCTCTTCCGGTTTGACTTCAGGCAGCGGCGGACGCACAGGCCCACCGGCCAGTCCCACCATATCCATCATCGCTTTCATTGCCGACACTTCGTAACCTTTCCGCCGCGCGCGCAAGGCGTAAAGCGGAATCACAAATTCGTGCATCAGCTTCATCAATTCGGCGCAGTTCTGGCTCGCCCCAACTTCGTGCAGTTTCAGCGACAGCTTCGGCGCAACCGTCGCAATGCTGGATGTATAAGTGCGAATGCCGATTGAGTAATAACCCGGCAAGCTGTCATCGCCCGCGCCACCTATCCAGTGCAACCGGTCGCCAACGCGATTGATAATCATTTGATAGCGGCGAATGTCTGCCTGGCCGTCTTTCCAGGCGCAGAGCGTGGGAATGTTCGATGCCAGTTTGTCCACCATCGCCGGAGAAAAGTTCGCCCAGTCGCGGCTGTAAATCAGCAAGCCTAAATCAGTCGCCGCGCCGATGGCTTTGTAATAGGCAACCATGCCTTCGTCGTCGGCGTTCGGGTAATACGGCGGCAGAGCCAGAATGCCGTCAGCTCCGGCGGCTGCGGCTTGTTTGGCCATTTCGACAGCCATCGGTTGGTTGAAACCGACACCAGCAATTACAGGCGCTTTGCCAGCGACCACCTCAACAGTCAGTCGAACGACGGCTTCGTATTCAGCCGGAGTCAGCGAATAAACTTCGCCAGTCCCTCCTGCGGCCACGACAGCGCACAGCGGATGTTCGCGCAATTTGGTCAGGTTGTGGCGCAATCCTTCCAGATTCAGCGACAGGTCTTCGTTAAACGGCGTAATCGGAAAGGCGATCACGCCTTCTTTCAATTTGCTGCGAAGTTCAGTTGGGGTCGTCATTGTTTCAGGCGGCTTTCTTCAGTTTCTTCTTGGCATAAGCCGGAGAGTAAGCTTCGATTTTCCGCATGGCCTCTCGGTCAAACAGTTTTTCGCCACAGTTGGGGCACTCGTAAAACTCAAGAACCGGAACAGTGTATGTTTGGTCGTTAAAGGTTTCGGTAAAATCGCGGCAAACCTTTTCAATTTTATTGCTGCCGCAGGTCGGGCATCTGTTTATTTCCAACATAAGCGTGCCTTTCTCACAGTGATCGTTTGGATGAAATCAACAAGTAAAAAGTCTCTCGGTCGGTTTCGCGCATAAGCTTGCCTTTGGTGTAGATCGGCATTCCATCCAGGTTCGTGCTGGCAATGATATACAGATATTCTCTGGCTTGCTTGCGATATTGACTGGTCGAGCGAATCTTCTTGTAAATGGCCACTGCGTTCAGCAAGGATTCGATAATATCTGTTTCAGTTAGACCATCTGTTCGCATCTCCAGTCGGGCTTTCTGACTGAAAACCAAGTTCCCAGCCAATGCCGCTCGCTTTATTCGTGTCAAGACGTCGCTCATATCAAACTCTCTGACAAACATTACTTGCGAACCGGCAAATCTTCAATTGTGATGTCTTTGTATCGGGCTTCGCTGGGCGGGCCGCTATGAATTTGCAGGCAGATCAGACCAGTTTGTTTGATCGTGTCGTCTGTTTCGGTGTAATCCACAGTCTGGTAGCCGTTGATCGTCAACCGTATGCGTTTGCCTTCGGCGCGAATGACATACTCATTCCAATCGTCGCGCTTGAGCGCTTTGTTCAACTCATCTGCGTTTGGCGAAACGAGAATCTTATTGCGGCGCGATTCGTCATACAGCGCGCCCCAGTAATTCTGGCCGATGTCGGCCTGGTAACCGATGACTTCGTGATTGTTGGGAATGCGTTCGGAACGAAACTGGATTCCGGCGTTGACGCGCTCGCCGGCGACTTTGAATTTGGCGCGCAGTTCAAAATCAGAATAACGTTTGGTCGTGCAAAGGAATTCGTTGTTTGGCAGCGCGGCACCCATCGAACCGCCGACAATCGCGCCGTCTTCGATGCGGAAGATTTTCAGATTGCCTTCCCAACCGGCGAAGCTCTTGCCATCAAACAACGACTGAGGTTTGACGGCAGCTAACGTCACTGAGGTGAAGACCAAAACAATCAGCAAACAGACTCGATTCATCATTTAGTGGACTCCTCAAAACCGGTAGCGCAACCTGACGAGGTTGCGCCGGTCTGGTAAAAGACGAGTGGAGAACGCGGGCAAACTCGGCAAGTGGCCTTACTCTTTCAAATCAAATCCCACGGTTTGCGCGCTTTTTCATTTCCTTGACTGATAGCGATGAAGAACTGAGAATGACCTTTCTAACAACATCACTTGAAAATGTGGCCACCCCAACCGTCAGGATCATAATAGCGTAATCGGTATTCAAACAGTTCTCTTAACCTACGTCTGCCCCCGAACAGCGATACTACACAAAAATCAGTGTGCAGGCATCGTCACATTCTTAAACCCAATTTCTCAACCGGCTATCGGAGCCAAACCGGAGGTAAGTTAAATGCAACAGCCTTCAACCTCTTCAGCATGGGAAAAAACGCCAGTCTTCTCAATAGATCCCCCCCCCTGCAAGATTCGCGCCAACTTTCGAGCGAGGGGCGCACAGACCAACGCCTCGCTCGCGCAACAGAGGCCGTAACTGCGCTCAGGCGACTAGCGCAGCTTGGAAAATTCCCGCCTTTCATCATCGCTTCTCTTTCGATGCTTGAGCTAATCGGCGCCATCGAACTTGCGCGCGACAGCCATGCGCCTGTGCTCATCACGGGTGAAACAGGCACGGGCAAGGAATTGCTTGCGCTCGCGACTCACGCGCTCAGCTCCCGCCGCAGCCGGGAGTTCATTGCTTTCAACTGCGCGTCGTCGAGCCGCGAATTGATCGAAAGCCAACTCTTCGGCCATCAACGCGGCAGCTTCACCGGCGCATCCGGCGATTTCAAAGGCGTTATTCGCGAGACCGATGGAGGCACGCTCCTGCTTGACGAGATCGGCGAGTTGAGCCTGGACTTGCAGCCGAAACTGCTGCGCTTTTTGCAGGAAGGCGAAGTGCATCCCGTGGGCGCGTCCAAGCCTGTCAAAACTGACGTGCGCGTAATCGCGGCGACCAACCGGAACCTGGATGCGTATGTCCGCGCCGGGCGCTTCCGCGCCGACCTGTTCGAGCGGCTCAACGTGGCGCGCCTGCACATCCCGCCGCTGCGCGAGCGGCGCGAGGAGATTACCCTGCTCATCGAGCATTTCATGGAGCGCTATCAGCGGGAAGAGCGTAAACAGGGGTTGCGGCTGAGCGACGAAGCGTTGGAATTACTCGCCGGCTACGAATGGCCGCGCAACACGCGCCAGCTCGGGAATGAGGTGCGCCGCCTTGTGACGCTTTCCTTGAATGAAGAAGTGATTGGCGCGTATCGCCTTTCGACTGAAATCAGAGACGCCGCCAACTCTTCGCCTGCCCCCGCCGCGATGCTTGTCGAAGGCAAGATCGTGATTGACGCCAACCTGCCGTATCACGAAATGAAGTATGAGATGGAAAGACTGTACATTGCGCACGCGCTGAGGCAGGCGGGCGGCAACCTGCAACAGGCCGCCGCAAGGGTGAAGATGAGCCGCTTTGGTTTGAGTAAGGCAATAGTGAGATTGGGGATCAAATATGAAAGCGACGGCCATTCGCGAGTCTCGTGAAACAAGCGCCAGTAAGATTTCATCAGGCGGCAACTGAGTTGACATTGCCGACAATTCTGTTGCCGTCTGAGAAAAGCCGTTCAACTGAAACGGCTTAATCGCCGTTTCGTCGTCAGAAGTCGCCTGGCCAGTGGCAACTCAGTTAGCGCAGGCTTTCAAGATGATTAACGACACGCAAGCTGTTGGAATGTCTCAAACCATAGCGCCAATGCGGCTTAGGAACATTCTCTTGTCAGAAGCGGGGTTCGGCACACCGGTTGAATCAGGGAAGGGCGCATACTTGGAAGCCAAGTGTGTTGCTCGCCTTGTGAAAATCGTTGAAGGAGGATCGCTTTATGACGCTGTATTCGCGCCGCCGCACTCAAAGAGAATTTTTGTGTATTGGTCTCGCTTTTCTTCTCATCATGTTGGTGCCTCATACCGGATTGAAATCAATCTCCACTCCGATTGTTCAGGCGCAGGGAGGAGGAAACGCTATATTTGCGTTCAGTGACCTGCAATTTGACGGATCACGTTATTACTATCCCTGCTCCGTGATTGCTGGCTACATAACTGTGGATTGGCGAATGTATCTGGCTGACAATATTAACTATATTGTGAACGAGATCGCGCCTGTCAGCATAAACGTGGATTCGAGCGAGTTTTTCGTGGGTGTGGCTCTTTTAGAACGACGGTAAATCTCTGAAAATTGGAGGTTTTGGCGGATTCGCCACAATTCGAGCGAGGCCTTCGTGGTAGATATGAGTTGAAAGACCATATCTTGTTACCAGGAG
>Ga0268299_1000444_pt1 | contig 130008 bp, 97 predicted proteins | sample NOBtaG_FD_193484 | JGI IMG/M metagenome (GOLD analysis project Ga0268299, IMG submission 193484) | Activated sludge microbial communities from bioreactor in Nijmegen, Gelderland, Netherland - NOB reactor | ecosystem: Engineered > Bioreactor > Aerobic > Activated sludge | place: Netherlands...
CGTGACTGGCTCCCCACGCGTGCTGCACTTGGCCACGCACGGCTTCTTTTTTCCCGACCCGGAAAAAACGTCGGCGATGTTTGAAACCTCGCCGACGTTGGGCGCCGCCGAACCCGTTTTCAAAATCTCCGACCACCCCATGATCCGCTCCGGCCTCCTCCTCGCCGGCGGAAACCACGCCTGGGCCACCGGAAAACCGCTGCGCGAGGGCATGGAAGACGGCATCCTCACCGCCTACGAAATCAGCCAGATGAACCTGGCGAACACCGAACTCGTCGTGCTCAGCGCCTGCGAAACCGGCCTGGGCGACATCTCGGGCAACGAGGGCGTGTACGGCCTGCAACGGGCGTTCAAGATCGCCGGGGTCAAGTACCTGATCATGTCGCTGTGGCAAGTGCCCGACAAGCAAACTTCCTTGCTGATGACGATCTTTTACAAGAAATGGATAGAGGAGAACATGGCGATCCCGGAAGCGTTCCGGGCCGCGCAAAAGGAGTTGCGGGAGGCGGGACTGGACCCGTACCAGTGGGCGGGGTTTGTGCTAGTGGAGTGAGCAGTCCCAAATAAAAAAGCCACCACCCGGCATCAAGCCCGGACGGTGGCTTTTTTAATATTTCGTTTCAAAACCTATTTCGTCAGCGTGAATCTGTACGTGCCTTTAGAGTTCGAGACAAAGCCCTGGCCCGGTGTTTGGGTCACGTCTACTTTGAGGGCCAGCACCATTTTCGAGCTCGTCAGTTCCTCGATCGTTGACGTAGACGTTTGGGTGCCGTCGTTAGCCGTGAGCGCGTTCCCCGAAATGGACCAGATGCCCTCGCCTTCGAAAAAGCCGAGATCCAGTTCCTGGGTTTGCGGAAAGCCCTGTACGGTTGTGGTTACCACAGACGTGTACGAACCTTGGCTTTTATATGTGCCGTCCGCCTTGAACTCGATCGTGGTGTCGTAGTTTTTGCCGCTGACCGTAAATGTGCCGTTGATCGGAGGGAACCCTGGCCCCGTGGTTGACGTGGTGCCGTCGGTACAGGATACATCCGTCAGTTGCCAGATACCCACGGCATCGCCTTGGTTGACGTTCGGGGTTTCTTCGTCTTTGCTGCATGATGCAAACAAAACGAGCAGGGAGAGGCCGAGAAACTTTGCGAGTGTTTTCATAAAAATTGTTTAAGTGAAACGTTGGAGGAAGCGGACGCACAGGCAGCATTCACCTGCCACAAACCCGCAGATTTCCTCCATATCCGTTTCACGAAAACAATGTTACCACCTACCACCCGGGAATAATGTTCAATCCCCAGCTCCACTGCCGCGCTTCCTTTTTGGCCGACAAGGGCAGCGCGTAAAAGGGCTCCAGCACCAGTGCGCCGAACATGTTGACCCGGAACGAAAAACCGACGCTGAAAACCGGTTTGTGCACCACGGAGGTGATGGGCGACGGATTCTCCAGGTCGGCGGTTTCGTAAAACGCCACGCCCGCATCGAAAAACACGTTCAGGTCGGTTGGCAGGAGGAAATTGACTAACCCCAGCGGTTTGGGCCCGAACAGCGGGAAACGAATTTCAGCATTACCCACGGCGATCTTGCTGCCCACCATGCGGTTGAACAGCTCCGGGTCGGCAGCGTACAGGTCGTTGGAGGAATAGCCCCGCACGAACCAGGAATTGCTCAGAAAAAACGGGAATATCTGGTCGGAGTTGCCGCCAAAACGGCCATAGCCGAGCGCCCGCACGGCAAACGTAACCGGACTGAGGCGGAAGTACCGGCGCCCGTCGAGCAGCAGGCTGGTAAAATTGAAATCGCCGAAATACTGCTCCACCCCGAGTCGGTAGCGCCAGCCCTGCAACGGGGCCGTGAACCCGAAGTAGGAGTTGTCGCCCACATAAGCAGCATTTACGTTTGCCAAGGACAAGGTCTGCCCCCCGGGCACGCCTTTGCGGTCGGCCAGCACGGGAACCCCAAAGTCGTCGTAGAACGTGGAGTATTCGGTGATGTTGCTGTGGTAATATTCGAAGGCGGCGCCCACTTCGAGGCGTTTGGTGATGGAGAGCGGATAAAACGCAAACGCACTGATCCGCTCCTGAAACAAGCGCTCCACGCCGAGCACCTCTTCGAGAAAGGTGTCCACCACGCCGTTCGGCAAACGCAGGGGCGTATCGCGGAAACCGTAGTAGCTCAGCGAACGGTACGGAATGTGCGAAAACGAGCCGCCCCACGCAATGCGTTTTTTGTTGTTGATGTACGAAAACTGGCCCGCCGCATCCTGAATTTCGCCGTTCATAGCCACACCCACATACAACTGGTTGTTGCCAAGAATGTCGTCGAACAGCATGTCCACGCCGCCGGCCATGCCGGTGGCCGCACCGAAACTGGTATTGCCCGTGGCCACGCCCACCCCGGCACTGCCGCCGATGTAGGACAGGTCGAACTTCGGCTTGTACTGGGTGGGCGTCAGGGTGGTGGCCACCGCCACGTCGCGCAGGTTGTTGTCCAGGAGTCGCAAGTTGGCGTTCACCACGTCGCGTTTGCCGGGAACGAACGGCGGAAGGGCGGCAGGCGCCATGTTCACCGCCGAGGGGTCCACTTCTTTCATCTCGAAATCCGCAGCCTTTGCTTGGTAAATGGCGTATTTGCCGTCGGCATAGTAGGTGTACAGGATACGGTCGCGGTCGCCCGACACGGCAATGGCCGGCGCGTAGGGCGTGATACCGCTGATGCCGGTCTCAAGTTCAGTAGCCTGAAACAGTTTTTTGGCCGCGCGGTCGTAGTAGTACAGGTTGCGCATGCCGTCGCGGTTGCTCAGGAAGTAGATGTTGCCCGCCGCGTCGAACTGGGGGTTCATGTTGTCGGCACTAGGGAACAGGTCGAGCATTTCCACAGCGCCGTTTGCCACATCGAGGATGGCCAGGTTGGTCTTCCACGAACCGTCGTTACGCCCGCGCTCCAGACTGAGCTGGTCGGTGGAAAAAACGATGCTCGTGCCGTCTGCGCTCCACGCGGGCAGGATTTCCGAGTAGCGGTCGTTGGTCAGTTGGCGCACTTTTTTGGTCTTCAGGTCGTAGGCGTACAGGTCGGTCTGGCCGTTGACGAGGCCGCTGACCACGATGGTTTTGCCGTCGGGACTCCAAGCGGGGTTGTTGAACTCCGGCACACCGGGCAGGGTGATGCGCTCCAGCGTCTTGCCCTTGAACACGTCCTTCACGATGAGCGTACTCAGGCCCTGCTCGTACACATCGAAGGCGAAGCGTTTTTCGTCGGGCGCCCAGGTTCCCGCGCTTTCGATGAAGTCGAAATGGTCAATGTGGCCGTCCTGTGCCGTCCCGGCCACTTTTTTGATGATCTTGCCCGTGCGGGCATCTGCCAGGTAGAGGTCGAGGGAGAACAGGTTTTTTTCGGACAGGAAAATCAGGTACTTGCCGTTCTGGCTGATGGCCGGGCTGATGTTCATGGCGCCGAAATTGTCGTCCGACAGGATGCTTTTCCCGGGCAGTTTTGCTTTTTTGCCTTTCGAAACCCACTGGCCGTAGTGGTTTCGGAGCGCGAGGTTCCAAGCCGACGCCAGGGAGTCGGACGTGGTGCCGAGGGTAATGGCGATGGCCGGGTCGAGGCCGTACTTGGCCGTGTTCTCGAACAAGGGCTTGATGGCCTCGTCGCCGTACACCCCGGTCACGAAAGCCCAGAACGCCTGCCCCCAGCGGTAGGGGAAGTATTTGCCGGTGTCGAGGTCGCGCAGTTTTTTGGGCAAGGCGTCGTGCTTCACGGCATCGCGCATCCACATCGAGGTGTGGGGGTCAATGCGCCCGATGGACAGGTACTCGGCCAGCCCTTCCACCATCCAGAGGGGCAGGTTGGCGAGGTTGCGCATGCTGGTGGAGTCGCCGTTCAGGATCAGGTGGTACTGAAACGCGTGCACCAGTTCGTGGCCGAGCACGTGGTGCGTCTGCTGATTGGTCATGGCCACCGGAAACACCACGCGGTTGCGCAAGCCCTCCGTCACGCCGCCCGTGCCCACGCCGATGCTGCCCATGATGGTGTTGGTCTGCTGAAAGCCCGCGTGGTCGTTGTAGATGACGAGCGGATTTTTTTCCTTGAACGTGTCCTGCAACACCGCTTGGTGCATCTGGTACCAGAGTTCTGCGGCGGCGGCCAGTTCGTTCAGTTTTTCGGGGTTTTTCAGGTAGTCGTAAATCGTGAAATGCGGCGTTTCGGTCACCTGAAACTCGTGGCTTTGGTAGCGCGGCTTGTTGCGCCCGAAGTATTGGGCGTGGATGGGAGCGGCCGTCAGAAGCAGGAGAGGGAGGAGAAAAAAAGCGGTGCGTCTCATGGCTGTAGTTTGATTGGTTCGAATGATTCGATTTTTCGATTGATTCGATTGACGGGTTGGGATGGTTTGCATGGATTGTGGCGAATTTCCTGGTGCGTACAATGTACTTTGAACAACGTATTCCGGCAAGGGTTCGACAGGTCATTACAACAGGGTAAGACGGGAAAATTTGTTGGATCAGATGTTAGGACTGCGTTAAAAGCGGGGAAATGGTCTTGTATGGACAAAACGGTGCAGTTTGACCACCTTTGCGAGATGGCATTGGCAACCTGGCTTTTTCAAATCTGCTGGATCGGCGTCTGTGCGGTGAGCATGTTGTACGCGACAGCCGTGCTGGTCGGCGACGCATCGCCTGGAGCGGCATCTGTTGGATTTGTTTTTTGCGCCACAGCATTTGCCTACGGGTTTTCGGCCAAAGGCATCCGGAACCGGCTGGCATGGGGGATCGGCTCCGTTTGTGCTTTTTTCTTGTTGCGCATGGGCCATGCGCAACAAGCCGCTGTATTGCCGGCTGCGCTGGTCTGGTTATCCTACCACGGTATGGTTGGCCCGGGTCCGGGACTGCGTCGGTACGCCGTTGCAAAACCGCTTTCCATTGCGTTGGTGTGGGCCATTACGACCGTTTTGCTGCCCTTGCCTGCTGAAAAATGGCTTCCCGGAGGTTTCCTCTTCCTCGGGCGGGCATGCTTCGTATTCGCCCTTGCCCTTGCGTATGATCTGTGCGATCTGTGGCACGATCGTCGGCATGGATTCACGACACTCGTCCAGCAACTCGGCCTGCGCAAAACACACCGGTTGATGGACGCCACATTGGTCCTGGCCGCCGGGTGTGCGGGTGTCAACTGTCTGCTCGGATTTTTCAATGCTTTTACACTCGGCGCAATTTGGCTCAGTCTCGGTGTGTCCGCGTGGACAGTCTGGTATGTACCCTCCCGGATGGCCTGGGGCATTTGGCGAAGGCCGATCATTGACGGGTTGATGATTTTGCAGGCGACCACAGTGTTATTGGCAACCAGATAGCGACTTTTGCCAAAAAACTTGCCATGCTCAACCTGAACCATATTTATCCAATCTGCCTGATCCTGCTCACCACCCTCGGCATTTCTCTTTTGGCTGCGTGCTCCGAAAACCGCCGCGACATCTCCGACTACTACTTTCCGGTCGAAAACCTGAGCAAAGGCCTCGTGCATGCCTACGCATCCGAGGAGGGAGACACCACCGAGCGACGCTATTGGTTTTACCGCACGTTCGTGCGCGACAGCGGTGTATTCCTGGTCGGCACGCAGTACGACCGGCATTTTGAAATCAACCAGATCGTGCGCGAAAAAATCGGAGAAAGCGGCTCCGTGGCGCGGGAGGTTTTCCTGTACGAGCCGGATACCGCCTCGGGCAAACTTATAGCGGTGCCGACCGAGATCGAGTCGCCCGATCTGTTTCCGTTCTCGGTGCGCGACTCGCTGGGCGTTTTTCTGTACAAACTCCAGTACCGCCCGGTGTCCGACACCAACGCCACCGTGTACCTGATCCGCAACCGCCGCTACCTCGGCGACGGGCCCGAGTTCACGTTTGACGGCAAAAAATACCCTACCGTACGCTTCGCCCTGCACGAGGCCGTGGGCCACAGCAAGGAGGGCGCCGCCGAGATCGAGGGCCACGGCGAGGAATGGTACGCCAAGGGATTGGGGCTGGTTTATTTTCGAAAAACCTTCGGTCAGGAGGGACAAATCCGCTTCGCCTTCCGCCTGGCGGAAACCTTCCCAATGGCGGAACTGGAGCACCGGGCAGAGGAGGCGGAACACGGGCACTAAGAGCGGGATGTCCCCAATCCCAATGCCGCAGGAATAAATGTCCGTAATTTAAGACATAACCAGCCTATTTACCAATACATTAGCCCCTCGAAACAAAGCGTTCCGCGTTCGTTCGCCACAACTAATCCGCCAAGATGGCACGCCTACAGGTTTTCATCAGTTCCACGTCCATTGACTTGCAGGAGCACCGCAAGGCGGTATTCGACGCGATCATGCAAGCGGGCGAACTGGGCATTGACATGAAATATTTCGGCAGCCAGCCCGACGATCCGGTGGACGTGTGCCTCGACGCCATCGAGGAGGCCGACGTGCTGGTGGGCATCTATGCCATGCGATACGGCTGGGTGCCGCAGGGCGAAACGCGCTCCATCACCGAGATGGAATTCGACCACGCCCGCGCCCTGGGCAAACCCTGCCTGTGCTACATCCTGGACGACAACGCGCCCTGGCCGCCGAAACTCGTGGAATACGAGGCCAAACCCAAACTGGACGCGTTCAAAAAAAAGATCGGGCAACTCGTGTACAGTACGTTCACGACTCCCGACAACCTGGCTGCCAAAGTGGCGTCCGACCTGCACCGCCTCGAAAACAAAGGCGCCGTCACCTCCCGGAAAATTCCGTACAGCACGCCCGGAAAGTCCATCCCGGAGCACCGCGCGTTTTTTTGCAACCGCAGTTCGCAGGACGCCGTGTTTTTGCCCATCTTCCTCGAAGGGCCGCCCCCGCCCAAGGTGCTGTATTTCTACTTGTACGGAGATGCCCGGCAGGCGCACACCAGCCTGTCGCTGCGCTACGGGCACGAGATCGCCGGAAAACAATTCGCCTGGGACGCGCCGCCCGCCGAAGGGGAAGCGGCAGGCAAAAAGTGGAAGTACCGCAAGATCAAGCCCCGGTTTTCGGAGTCGGCGGCGATGAACCGCATCAACCTGATCCGCGAAATATTCACCGCGTTCAGCCTCGAAATGACCGCGCCGAGCGCCCAATGCACCCTCGCCGACCTGGCCAGGAGCAGCTGCCTGAAGGACTTCGGCGCCAACGACACGGTCATTCTCCTGCTCACGCTCGACGATTTCAATTGGCACGCCGAGCACACGCCCGCCGCCGTGACGAACTTCATCCAGAATTTTTGCTCCGTCGAATTGCCGCCGACCGCGCCCCGATTCCTCTTCTTTTTCGGCATTGAATACACGAAGAACGAGGTGCGCGAGTCGGTAAAAAAGGAGGTGAAAAAAGCCATTGACAACGGTCAGCACGGCACGGCCCTACCCGAACTGCAACCCGTGCCCCGCCGCGACGTGGCCGAGTGGTTTTCCCTGCCCGAGCACGAGCCGCTGCTGGAAGCGGGCAAAGACGAAGAGCAAATGACCGAAAAACACTTCGGCGCCTTTGAAAAAAAGGACATGCTGGAAATAGAAATGATCCTGAAACAACTCATCGAACAGTACAACAGCGCGTAATCAGACCACAAAGCCCTGAAAGGGCGCCATTCACCAACGCAGGGCGACAGCCCTGCCGACACCACATCATGGCAAAAAACACACAGTCAACCGCCGAACAAATCGCCCTCGAACGCTCGCGGGAAATCGCCGAGGGCTACATCATCCCGCCCGGCCTGCAATACGCCGTCGAGGGAGCCTACGACCTCGATCAGCCCCTGTTGCTCACCGGCGAGCCAGGTACCGGCAAGACCACCCTCGCCGACTGGGCCGCGTGGCACTTGGCCAAGGACAGGCCCGATTTCCACCCACTGCCCCTGTTTTTTCATACCAAGACCACCTCCCGGGCCAGCGACCTGTTTTACACCTACGACGCGCTGTCGCACTTCCAGGCCGCCAACTTGCGCGACGGCAAAAACGCCGACCCGGCCGACTACATCACCCTGCAGGCGCTCGGCCTCGCCATCGCCATGAGCAAGGGCCGCCCGGAGCAAGCCCCGCCGTTCCTCGCCGGGATACCCGAGGCGCCCCGGAAGTCTGTCGTGCTCGTGGACGAGGTGGACAAAGCCCCCCGCGATTTCACCAACGACATCCTCGACGAGATCGAAAAATACCGCTTCCGCATCCGTGAACTGGCGGAAAACAACGCGTTTGAAAAAGCCCGGGACGCAAAGATTCTGGTGATCCTGACTTCCAACTCCGAAAAAAACCTGCCCGAGCCGTTCCTGCGCCGCTGCGCATTTTTCCACATCGAATTCCCCAACAGCGACGACCTGCGCAAAATCGTGCAAAAACGCCTCGGCGTCATCACGCCCGCCACCGAAAAAGCCTACGACGAGCTCCTCAAGTTTTTCCTCGATGCCCGCGACAAGGCCGTGCGCAAAAAACCCGCCACGGCCGAACTCATCGCCTGGCTGCGCCTGCTTGGGTTGAAGAACTATTTTGAACAAAACGACACCAAACAACGCGAACTGCTCCTGCACAATTTGTCTTTTTTGGTGAAAACCCAAGAAGACCTAGAGGCGGTGCGCAAGTTGATTTAAAAGGGATTACATGATTGCAGATTGCATGCTTGTAATCAAAAAATCGCCCATCCCATCGCACAGTCTGCACATATCACGTTGCCCTTGGACGAGCTACTTCTGTTGCTGGAAAAAGAGGGTTTCGCGCTGGACACCAAGCGCCGGGTACGGCTGTTGCGGGCGCTGGAAAAACACGGCGACCGCTTCCTTGATCCTGCCGAGTTCCAAAACCTGAAGTACCTCATCGCCCCGTTTGTGGCGCGCTCCGACCGCGAGCAGGCGAAGTTTTACGCGGTGTTCGAGGCATTTTGGAAAGAGTGCGAACAAGAGCGGTTGCTGTGGGAAAAACGCTACGAAGACACAAAAACCGGCGCGCCAAACGCGCCGACTGCTCCACCACCGCCTCCGCCGCCAAAACCGCTTTGGAAACGCTACTGGTGGGTAGTAATACCCTTGCTCGTTGTGCTTGCCGTTTTGCTGGTTTTGATTCCCGACCCCGGGAAAACCGACGTTTACGTACGGATAGTGGATGATGTGCAACATCCCGGAGACGATACCCTGCATATCCGGAACGAGAGCGGCGGAATTGATTCAAGCCTGTTCCGCTGGCGCGTGCTGGATGCCGAAACCGGCGCAGTCGAATATGTTGACTCCACCGCCTATCACCTCGCCTGGCCCATAAGCGACTCGGGCCGGGAGAAGGTATTTGAGCTCAGCGCTCAACACCCCGAGGTCGGCTTTTTGTCTGCCTCTGTCCGGCTACTGATTTATTGCTCCGACCCGCCCGATGCAGGCCAAATCGTAACACCAGAGGGGGATTTGCTGACTGAAAAAACCTACACCTTCTACTTGAACGTTCTCGAGCCCGGATGCCTTGTCAAGTGGTTTGCACCCGACGGCGACTCGTTGGTGGGCGAACAGGCAACGATGCGGTTCAAAAATACCGGCCCGCAAACCGTACAGGCGCGTGTTTTTCGGCCCGCCCAAGAAGCGTCCTGCTTTGCCAAGCGTAATGTAACCGTCACGGTCGGCTCCGACAAACCCTTTCTCGCGCTCCTGCCCTTGCACACCGACACGCCACGCACGTTCTACTACCTGCGCCCGTGGGTATGGCTGGCGGTGCTGGTTCCGCTGTTGTTCGCCGGCTGGTTTTTCCGGCGCTGGCGGCGCAAGCGTCAGGAAAAGCCTGCGGAAAAAACGAAGGCCGAGTTGGCGCGCGAATACGAACCGCTCGACGAAGGCCCGTACCACATTCCCTACCGTCCGCAGGAACACAAGATCAGCGTGCCGCGCGATTTTTTCCGCATCGCCGAGGTGCTTCACCGCCGCGAGGAAAGCCTGCGCCGCAGCCTCGACGTGTCCGCCAGCGTGCGCGCCACCATCGAAAACGCCGGGTTTCCGGCGCTGCGCGAACGCCCCGACACCCTGCCGGCGGCCTACCTGTTCCTGATCGAACGCCGAGACCCCCGCGACCAGCAAGGACGCCTTTTCGCCCGCCTCGCCGAGTTCCTGCGCCGCCGCGACGTGCCCGCCGCTTTCTTCGAACACGACGGCCATTTCGACCATTTCCGAAACGAGGACCACCCCGAAGGCCTCAGCCTGACCGACTTGCAGCGCCGGTACCCCGGTTGCCGCCTCGTGCTCGTCGGCAATGCCCACCACCTCGTGCAAACGCCCGGCGACAAGCCCCCCATATTGCACGCCCGTCTGTTGGCCGACTTCAACCGCTGGCCCCGCCGCCTGCTGCTCACGCCCGAGCCGCCCGCCGCGTGGGCGTTTCAGGAAAAACTGCTGCACCAGGCGTTTCTGCTCTTTCCCGCCGACACCGACGGCATGCTCGACGGCCTGCTACTGCTCGACCGCACGGACGAGTACGTGCCGCCCCCCTTCGACAAGTGGCGCGCCAGCCTGCGCACACGCCGCACCGATGCCAATCCCCGGTTCAACACCTGGCAAACGCCGCAAGACCACCGGCTGTACCTGAACGACGACGACGATGCCTACCGCTGGCTGCGCGCGCTGGCCGTATGTGCCCAGCCCGATTGGGCGCTCACCCTCGCCGTGGGGCGTGCCATCGGGGTGGAGGTGACGCACGACCGGCTGCTCCGACTCACCCGCATCCCGTGGCTCAGCGCCAACCAGATGGACGACAACCTGCGCCTCGCCTTTTTGCAAGAACTCGGCACTACCGACGAACAGGCCGCCCGCGATGCCGTGACGGCCCGCGAAGCGGTGATCGAAACCCTGCGCGACCTGCCCGACTGGGTGAAAAAAGGCTTTGCCAACACCGAACGCCGCGTCAGCCTCGCCGTGCAGGAGTTTGCCCTGAACCCGCGCGACGAAACCGCCCGGCAAACCCTGCGCGACCTGCGCGCGGTGGGCCTGCTCGGCGGCAGCCACGAGGCAGAACTGAACCAAGTGGTGCGGCAAGAAATTTCCGAAAACGAACTGCCTTCCGGTACCCCGCACGACCTCGCGGGCGTGTTGTCCGTGCCCGTGCCCCGGCGGTTTTTCACCCGCGATTTGCTGTTGGCGCTCGGCCTGCTGGTGTTCGGCCTGCTGCTCGGCGTTTGGGCCTTGGCGTTCCGCGTCGTTCAGGCGCCTCCGCTCGGCTCCGCGCCGTTGTTCCGCGCCGAAACGCCCGCCGACCCGGCGGTGGAGTTGAACAACCGTGCGGTGGGGATGTACCGGAAGGTGGCGAGGCAACCGGATTGGTTGTCGTGGCGCAACTTGCGCGATTCCGCCAATGTGGCCGACAGCCTGCTGTTGCAGGCGATTACTAGGCGCCAACCCGATGGGTACCCCTTGGCCGACAGCAATTTGTTCGCGCTACGATACAGCCAGGCCGTGCTGGAGTTCAATTTTTATCTGAACCGTTCGGCAAGCGGAATTGTCATTGACCAGGAAGACATTTCCCAGCAAGCACAGCAAAGCAACCGAAACCCCGAGCAGGGCCAGGCGACACGTATGGTTTCTCTGCTGCAAGGCATCGGCGACAAATTTGCGAAACTGGCCAGCAGCACCGATACCCTGCGCGGCACTGCCGATTCCCGCCGGCTGAATGCGCTGCACGGGAAGGGTTTGTGCGATTTTTACCGGGAGGATACGGCTGCGGCCCGCGACGTGCTGGGGCGTATCCGGGCGTTGCAGCCACGGTATTTTGATACGTTGGGGATGGCGGTGAATTTGAGGACGCTTCTGGGAGACAAACCGCCTGACACCGAAGCGAAACCGCTTGTCCTGAGCGGATTGGTGCTGGATTCGGTTACAAACCGCCCAATTCGGGGCGCCCTCGTGCTGGCCGCCGATGCCAACCGCATCACGTATAAAAAACTGGAAGAAACGAAGCCGGGGCTTTGGAAAAAGACAGGGATTTTTGCCGACACGACGGATTCCGAGGGGCGGTACACGTTTAGTTTTCCGGAGGAAGAAAAAATTGTTCTGTTGCAGATGCGGGCGCGGGCTAACGGATACAAGTCGAAGACTGACCGGGTGCGTTTAAAGTCGCCTTTGCAGGATTTTCGGCTCGTACCTTCAAAAAGTATTGGTACATCTGGATCATCATGCTGTGCCCTCTTGCGCCAGCGCGGTCAGGATGCGATGGCCAAAGGAGATTATACAATCGCAGTCAAACTCTGGCAACAAGCCAAAGAATGCCCCGACGGCAGGGTCTGTCCGGATTTGGATGTTTTGATTGAAAAAACTACTGCCTTAGTAGTCAAACAGACGCATGATTCGGAAGAAGAAAACGCTCGAAATAAAGACTCAGATGGAGACGGTATACTTGACAAAGACGACCGCTGCCCTAATGTGTATGGGGCTAAAAACAATAATGGCTGCCCAGAGCAGAAAGCGACTGATAAATCATCTGTAGATATACCCAATGATTATTCCCTTAAGATTCGTCTGCAAATTGCTGACCTATCCCTGCGAAATACTATTCTAAGCAAATTTTCTGACATAATAGTAGAAGCCAATGCTACTGATGCAGCAGATTTGACTCTCTCTCTTGACCGTGGAAAACTAACGCTTAGGTCAGCGGATAATAACTCTTTGTGGGAACAGCGCTATAATTCTGACAATCCCGATCGTACACTACAGGCTCTACAATTGAAACTGGCTAGCTATCAGCAAGCACAGTTTCTGCGTAAAATGGAGTTCAACGATAGTGAATACCAAATCACGTTCACTATACAGATCGGCCAAGATTCAAGTAGGATACCCGACAACCAACGGATTACAACCTTACGGGCGAAAAAGGATACAGCATACCTTAAGGTGGTCAACCGGAGCACAAAACATATTTATTATACGATCCTTGAAATTGATGCTCGTAATTCTGTAAACGTACTAATACCCGGGCCTGGGTGGACTTCCGCAGAGTGTCGTTTGAAACCCGGAGAAGAGATCTCACACCGATTACGTTTCTCTAATCCTGGCCGGAGTGTACTCAAACTTATCGCAACTCCCATTCCAATTGACCTTAGAGATGCCATTGCTGGTTGGCAAAGTGGTAGAACGCCCGAGTCTCTGAGAGGATATCAAAAAAGTGAGTTGGGCGTTCAAACAGTTGTAATTGAAGTGGTGAAGTGACGTACTTTGCCTCCTATTGCGAAAAAAAGTTTGTTTAACCATATTCAAATGGTCATGCTTAAGGCTCCCAGATATCCCCGACAAAACGAAACTAACTGTAATCCCCCCTTTTAGCGCTGGCGGATATTATCGAGAGGACAAAAATCGGTGTCGGTCAGTAAGATTTCGTTGCGTCCCTCCGGCAGGTCGCTTCAGACATTCCCAACCATAGCATGCCGCACTTTTTTCACGGTACCTACCGGGACATCAAAGCAGTCCGCCACTTGCTGGTCGGACCAGTCGGGGTTCTTTTTCAAAAAGGCAAGGAGTAGTTTTTCGATACCCTTTTCGATACCCTTTTCGATACCCTCCTCTAATATTTGCTCGTAGGCCGACTTGGCTTTTTGCTCGTATTTCGGCGGCAGTGTTTCTACCAGTTCCATAATTTCAAGTTTATTAAGCGGTGAGACAATTTGCAGGTAGAGAAAAGTGGACTGGAACAGTCCTAGCAATACCTCTTCCGCCATGTTTTCGTGGACAAAAATAAGCACTTCGCGGAAATGCTGCCGGATGTATTCATTCTCCCGGGCGTGTTTGAACGCAAGAAGGATGTTTCGCAGTAGCACTGCATCTTGCATGCCCCGGATTTCATCATCCGGCATGGCCTGCACATTTACTTTGATGAAGTCAAAATGTGGGATATAACCAGCCAAGGCGCCGGGTACCGCCCCGTACTGCTCGCGCAATGGGACGGGGTTCCACGGTGTTTTACCGTGGTAAAACAGGATGGGAATGGTAAGCGTGAAATGGTCTCGCTGCTGCCGGATGTCTTCTTCCTGCACGCCACGCAGGTAGTTGCCCAGTTGTACGTAAATCCGACGCCCCGTGCTGCTGCTCTTGTGCTCCAGAAGCAGACAGATGCGCACCGGATTGGCACTCATGGTTTCACAGGTATATACCAAGTCTGAGAAAAACTCCCGCTGATCGTCCGACAGAAAACTCTCCGACGAGAGTTGCAGGGTTTGCAAGTTCAAGGCGGCCAGTTGCTCGGGTGGCAGGAATTTGTTCACCAATTCCATCGCTACAGGCAGTACCTTGAATACCTGTTCGAAATAGGTGTCATGTGGACGGCGGTAGTTGATATCGTTGGGTTCTTCCATGTTTGCAGGCTTGTTGCACTGAACAAAAATAGCGGACAGACTATTCAAGCCTATGAAAGCGGGAGGGGCAAAAACAGATTTTTTAAAATTCAATATGGCAAATTCATCCGACAAATTTGCCGAGATATGGATGCCTGCGTAGGTCAATTATACCGTCGAAAATCTTACCCATTTTTCCCACACCTCGCCCTACCTTTGTTTTCTCTGATTCACGTTCATCCACCCAACCCATCCCGTACGTATGCGCACATTTACCCTGCTCATCGCCCTCGTTTTTTCCCTGACTACCGCCTCGGCGCAATTTCAGAAAGTGTGGTACTCCACCAGCGCCAGCGACGGCAGCATCTTTTCCCTCGGCTCCGTGAGCATGGACGGGCGCTCGGTCAGCCCTTGCCTGCGCTGGTCGCCGGTGTTCAACTTCGGCACCAACCTCCACTGGAACTACGCGCCCAACGCCGGCATGTTCGTGGGCTGGAACATCCGCAACATCGGCCTCATCACCGAGGACTCGGTGGGCAAGGAAGACTACTTCAAGCGCCGCATCTACATGATCGGCCTGCCGGTGGCCGTCAAATTCGGCGACATGTCCAAAGACCGCTTTTTCTACCTCGGCGGCGAAGTGGGCTATGCCCTGCACTACAAACAAAAATATTTCCCCGACGGCGACCGCGACCGCAAGGTGAAAACCGAAGAGTGGTTCAGCGAGCAGGCCACCCCGCTCACCCTTGCGGCGTTCGCCGGCATCCACTTCCGCAAACACGTCAGCCTGAAAGTCCAGTATTTCTTCAACAACTTCTTCAACCAGGACTACGTGGCCACCGACGCCCAGGGCCAAACCACCCGCCCCTACGCCAACTACTCGGCCAACATTTTCTTCATCACCTTCGGGTTCGACTTCCGGGTCAAACGCGTGTGGGAAACCAAACAGGCGCCGCGCAAGGACAAGAACATGCTGTAGTTTTGAGTGTTGAGTTTCGAGTTTTGAGTTAGCATTCCACCAGCCCGACCGTGAACTGCACGGCCAAGCCGCCGTCGGCGGTCTCTTTGTACTTGTGGCTCATGTCGGCGGCGGTTTCCTTCATGGTCTTGATGACGGCATCGAGGCTGACTTTGGCCTTGGCGGGGTCGCTTTCGAGGGCGATCTGGGCGGCGGTGATCGCCTTGATGGCGCCCATCGTGTTGCGCTCGATGCAGGGAATTTGCACGAGTCCGCCGATGGGGTCGCAGGTCATGCCGAGGTGGTGCTCCATGGCGATTTCGGCGGCCATCATGGCCTGGCCGGGCGAGCCGCCGAGGCATTCGGTGAGGGCGCCCGCAGCCATGGCCGACGATACGCCGATCTCGGCCTGACAACCGCCCATAGCCGCAGAGATGGTGGCGCCTTTTTTGAACAGGCTGCCGAACTCGCCGGCGGTGAGCAGGAAGCGCACGATGTCGTCGTCGCCCCGAAACTCGGGACAAAAGCAGGCGAAGTACATCAGCACCGCCGGAATGACCCCTGCCGCACCATTGGTGGGCGCGGTGACCACCCGCCCGAACGCCGCGTTTTCTTCGTTGACGGCCAAGGCAAAACAACTCACCCACTGGAGAATGTGCCGGAACGCGTGGTCGTCCCGGCGGACCTGGCCCATCCATTCGTCCACGTTGGTGTATGGTCGGTTGCCGAGCAAGGTCAGGTTCATGTCGTGGGCGCGGCGCACGACATCGAGGCCCCCGGGCAACACGCCGTCTGTGTGGCAGCCCTTGTACACGCAGCGGCGCATGGTCTCCCAAATGTTCAGCAGCCCGGAGCGGATGTCGTCGGGCGTGCGCCAGGTGCGTTCGTTTTGGAAGACGATTTCGGAAATGGGCTTGCCCTGTTCGGCACACCAGCGGGCCAGGTCGGCACCGCGATCAATCGGGAAAGGCAAGGTGACCGTAGCCGCGAGGTTTTCCTCGCCTTCTTTCACCACAAAGCCACCGCCCACGGAATAGTACGTTTGACTGACGCCGGCGCCGTTCCGGAAAAAGGCCCGGAAAACAAGACCGTTGGCGTGGTAGGGCAACGTTTCGTGGTACAGGAAAATGATGTCCTTTGCGGGGTCGAAGGGCAGGTCGTGGCGCCCGCCGAGCCGGATGGTTTTGGTTTGGGAGATGCGGTCGAGCGTAGGTTGAACCGCCTCCACGGGGATGGTCACCGGGTCGTCGCCGTGTAGGCCGAGGATGACGGCGAGATCGGTGCCGTGGCCCTTGCCGGTCTTGGCGAGCGACCCGTACAGGTCCACCTGCACGCCGGTGACGTGGTCGAACGCGCCGTCGCGGCCGATTTCGCGCAGGAAGCGCTGGGCAGCGCGCCAAGGGCCCATCGTGTGCGAACTGGACGGGCCGATACCGATCTTGAAAATATCGAAAACGCTGATTCGCTCCATGTAGCGGGTTCAGGATGGGTTGGACTTGGCTTCCCCTTCCTCTGCAGGAGGCTTTTCGGTGCCGGGCTCTTCGATAATTTCCGCCTCCTCGACCACCGGCTCGATGTCGCCCTCAGGGTGGTGGGAAAGGCCCTCGCTGAAAAACCGGCGCTGGAACAGCAGGATGCTGAGCACACCTATAGTTATGGAAGCGTCGGCGATGTTGAAAATCGGACTGAAAAACAGGTACTCCTCGCCGCCGATCCAGGGCAGCCAGTCGGGCATGTGAATCCAGGTGATAGGGAAATAAAGCATGTCCACCACTTTCCCGTGCAAGAACGTACCATAGCCTTCTCCGATGGCGGAGAACTCGGCGGGGATGCAGTCGTGGTAGGGCGAGGCGGTAAAGATGAGCCCGTAAAACGCCGAGTCTAGGATATTGCCCAATGCGCCGGCGGTGATCAGGCCCACGCTGTGGAGAAAGCCCGTGGGCGCGTCGGCCTGCACGAGCAGGCGTATGTACCAAATGAGGGCGCTCACCATGAGGATGCGGAAAATGCTGAGCAGCAGTTTGCCGTATTCCCAGCCGAAGGTGATGCCGAAGGCCATACCCTCGTTTTCCACGAAGTGGAGCCGTGCCCAGTCCAGACCGAGGATGGGCACGTCCTGGTTGTAACAAAAAGTGGTTTTGATATAAATCTTGAGTGCCTGATCCAGGAGGAGCACCAGGGCAACGACGAGGAATACTTGATACGAGCGTTTCAACAGCGCGTGGTTTTTGTGCGTGAAAAAGTGTAGGGGCGGTTTTGGGCGGGCAAAGATGCGGTGAATTTTGGGAAGGTAGGTTGCTGGCTAGTCGTTGCGGTTCAGCTGAGTTGTTTCAGCAGCCAGTCTTTCTCCATCAACGGCTGGGTAGATTCGACAACTGTCCGCAGCCGCTCCGTTTGTGCCTTGGAGTACGGGTTGTGGTTGAGCAGTTTTTTCATCAGGCTGATCATGTTTTTGTAGGCAGATTTGCGCGTCGGGTCCAGCGCCTCCTTGCGTTGCAAGTAGATGCGCATGCTTTCGAGCAGCGACTCAAAGGCGTCCAGTTCGCCTTGCTCGTAGTAGATTTTCAGGAGCATCGTCTTGGCTATGATGTTGAGCAACATGTCGTCGTACTCGAAACGGGTGAGCAGGCGTTGCGCCTTGTTGTAATCGCCCTTTTCATAGTACACCCGCGACTGGTTGAAATTGACGATACTCTGCCGTTCTTTTTCCTCCAGGTAGTGTTGGAACTGCTCGATAAATTGTTCGGCCCAGCCGTATTCTCCGATGCGTAGCGCAGCACCGACTGCATTGCCAAAGGTGTATCTGGAAACGATGTCGTTTTCCAGCAGGATAGCCGTTTCCAGTCCGGATCGGTATATCAAAAAAGCACGTCGCGCAAAATCCGCATTGCCCTGATTGATTTTGGGCACGCAGTAGTTGATTGCTGCGATGTACAACACCCGGGCCTCCGAGTGGTCGAAGCGTTCGATTTCAAAGTGGAGCAGTTTTTCCAGTTGATCAAAATACGATTCTTCTTCGGGATTGGTGATGGCCAGATAGGCATAATAAAACGCGGCAATCGCAGGTTCTTGCAAGAGCCCTCTTTGGCGAACGTAGCTAAGGGTTTCGTCCAACAGCCCAGTTTCATAATTGATTTTTTGAAACACGTTTCGGTGAGCGATCATGGCGCAGGCAATGCGCAGTTTCTCGGCGAGGAACCATTTCTCCAGGGCGTCCGAGGATTCCTGCAGATTTACCGGGGCATTTTGTGAAATAGGCAGTCGGTGGTTATACTCCTCCAATTCGAGGAAATAGGCGTTCATCAGGAAATAGCCGTTGCGCAGAGGTTGCTTTTCCAAAAAGTCGCGGCCTTGTCGGTACGCCTGACGATAGGATTTGTCCAACTTTCGGACTCGGTATGTCTTCGTCAAGGCGCCGAGGTATTTGGCCTGGTCTGCCATACTGTCCATGAACACCAAATACTCTTCGATGGCTTTCAATAAAAAATACATGACCTGGCGCATACGCGCGTCGTCATACGCCTCGCCAGGGAATACGGCTTTCCAAGCGCGGTTTTTTTCGACGGCGTCGTCATGGGCTGTGTCTGCCAGGTGTTTGATCAAATAATCGAACAAGAGTACCACGTCCTCACGCTGGTTGTGCGCAGGAGACTGGAGCCACTTGTTCACCTCACGGATTTCCTTGCGACTCAACGACCGGACGATTTCCGCCAATACACTTTTTTGCATGAGCGCAAATGTTTATCTATTCAACAAAGTTCAAGAAACAAGGCAACATCAAAAAAGATGCTGGTTTTCCTACAAAAATTGTTTTTCAGTAGGTTATGTCGCCGAGGCAACCAAATTGATTTTTAAAACGCCAAAAATAGGGTACAAAAACGATTCAACAAATGCAAAATTTTGTCTTTTCCGGCACCGATCTTCGTCCGCACTTTTGTACCGTTAACAAACAGCTACGGCCAGTATTAATCCTCGCTCTCATGTTCAGATACCTTCTCGTATTTATTCTCTTGTTGCCCGTCGGCATCCTCGCCGGCCAAGGCTGGGAACGTGTATTCGACGGGGGGGGGCAAGGCCAGATCAACGATATCGCCTTATCGCCCGATGGCGGGTATGTCGCGGTGGGTTACTACAACAGCCTAAATCGCGCACGTTTGTTCAAAACGGACTCTGACGGAAATTTGCTGTGGCTCAAGGACTACTTTCTCGGATCACAAACAACTGCACAGAGCATTATCGTAACGCAAGACGGCAGTTATGTCATAGCGGGCTATTCCAAAACCGGCAGCAACCCACGTCGGGCGTTTTTGCTAAAGACCGACAAGGCCGGCAATGTGCTCTGGACCTACTTTTTTCCCAGTCCGTTTGATTCCGAAGCGCTCGACGTCGTCGAACTTTATGATGGCGGCCTCATAGCCTGCGGGCACAGGAAAGACGTCTCTACCATCGAGGATATCCTAGTGTTCAAGGTCTCTCCTGACGGAAGCCTAGTCTGGAGCAATCTTTTTGGCGAGGCATCCGTCGTCGAAAAAGCCTCCAGCCTTGCCCTCACGCCCGACGGCCACATCGTGGTGACCGGTGGCAAAAAAACAGTGCCTCGCGATATTTGCGTGCTGAAGATTGACGGCGCATCTGGCAGTTTGATCTGGGACAACACCTTCGCTTTTTTTGAGGTATTGTCCGGTTTTCCTGCCGACGACGTGGCGCGTACCATTACAGTGGACAACGACAGCCATATCGTGCTGGCCGGCCGGAGTACCTACGAGGAAAACGGCATCGGCATCCTGATGAAAATCAACGGATCGGGCAACAACCAAATCCTGTGGCGCCAATCCTATTCCAAAGCCGATTTTTATGGCGTGGCCAAATCGCCCGCAGGCGGCTTTTTCGTCACCGGCGTCAAGTCCAACCAGCAATCCGAGGATGTGTACATGGTACGCACCAACGCAACCGGAGAAAAAATCTGCGAAATAGCGGTAGGCCGTCCAGGGTTTGACCAGGGGCTTAGCATTGTGCCCACGCCCGATGGTGGCGCCGTGGCGGCCGGTGTCGGCGAGTTTTTCATCGCAACGGCTTTCACGGAATCGAACCCGTATCTAGTGAAGATGGACAAAAACTGCACCGCCTTCACCAGTTACATCTCCGGCAATGTATTTCAGGACTTGAACGGCAACTGCCAACGCGACGGCGCCGAAAACGGCTTGGAGAACTGGATCGTCAAAGTCGAAAGCCCCAATTTTTCCCGGTACGCCGTGGCAAAAACGAACGGCGACTTTCTGTTGCTGGTGGACACGGGCATGTACCAGGTCAAACTGTTCCCGCCCAACGATTCGTGGCAGACCTGCACACCCTCCGTTCCGGTACACGTCACCGGATTCCTGGATACCGCATTGGTGGAATTGCCCGTGCGTTCCGCTTCCTCCTGCCCGCGCAACGAAGTGGACGTGGCTACGCCGGTGCTGCGCCGCTGTGCCGACAATACGTACACCGTGCGGTATTGCAACTCGGGCACAGTGCCTTCCACCGATACCAAAATCGAAATCACCCTTGACTCATATTTGACGCTGACATCCAGTTCCATCCCGGCCACGTTGGTGCAGGGCAATACCTGGTCGTTCGATGTCGGTGTGGTGGATAATGGCAATTGCGGCACCTTTACCTTCGATGCGTTTCTCGACTGCGCCAGTACCATTGCCGGACAGGCGCATTGCGTGCATGCGCATATTTACCCGGACTCTTTTTGCCAGGTCACGGCTTGGGACCGTTCCATTGTGGAAGCCCGGGCAGTTTGCGACGGTGATACCGTGCGCATGATCCTGGCCAATGTAGGCGAAGGCGATATGACGGAACAAGTCGGCTTTGTAATTGCCGAGGATGTTATTATGCTCACCCAGCCGGGCGATCCGTTTTACAGATTTCAACGCAACTCGGGCGAATCGGAAGTCGTGTGGTCTGCACCGGCCACCGGCAGCACCTACCGCATCATTGCCGAACAAACGAGCGGCTACCCGGGCACCAGCTATCCCACCGCAGCGGTGGAAGGCTGTACGTCCGACACCAGCAATACCTTCACCACGGGCTATTATACCATGTTCCCCGAGGACGACCTGGAACCCTTCAAGTCGTCCGATTGCCAAGAAAGCAACAATGCCGATTTCCATCCGGAGAATTTAAAGCGAGGCCATCCCAAAGGCTACGACGTAGCCCACTACGTTCGTCCGGAGACCGATGTTGAGTTTTTAATCCAATTCCAGAACACAGGAACCGATACCGTGAACCAGGTTGTGGTGCGCGACACCTTGTCGCAATTCCTCGACCCGGCCACGGTACGCCCGGGCACTGCCAGCCATCCGTACGACTTTGAGGTCTTCGGCCCCGGCATCGTGCAGTTCATTCTCCCGGGTCTTAATCTGCCGCCCGATAGCAGCTCTAATGAAGGCTTCGTCAAGTTTCGCGTGTCCTTTCAAACGGGCATCCCATGCGAGACACAAGTCTTCAACAGCGCCGCTATCTATTTTGACTTCGATGCTCCGGTTTTCACGAACCAGACTTTCCATACCGTTTGCGAGTTCGACACCTTCGTGGTGGTCAAAACAAAACACATTGATTTCGAGGGAGCCGATGTAAAGGTGTACCCCAATCCGTTCTACGACAGCGCTATTTTTGAGATCAGCGGCGCGCCGGCCTCCGGCTACCTGCTGGAACTGTACGACATGCAAGGAAGAAAACTTTTTAATCAATCCTATTCCCATTCCACGTTCCGATTGCTCCGGCAACAATTACCGGCAGGCATGCTATTCTACCGACTGACCACCGACCGTGGCCAAGCGATTGCCTCCGGAAAGCTCCTCGTTCGATAAACGAGAGACCTCCCAGCCATTGCCATTTACCGATTTTACTAATAGGCGTCTCCCAAAGACGCCAAAACCGCGGGGACCTCAACCTCGCGGTTTTTTTTGTGCCTTGTAGATGCTTTTCACTGCAGAGACGCAAAGACGCGGAGTTTCATTACTGCGGTTCATCAAACATCTCCGCGTCTCCGCGGTGAAAATGTACTCGTTAGGCGCCTCGCAAAGCCAGCAGCGCCACACTCTCGATATGGTGCGTATGCGGAAACATATCCACGGGACGCACCTTCAGCACCTCATATTTTTCGGAAAGCAGCAGCACGTCACGGGCCTGGGTGGCGGGATTGCAACTGACGTACACGATGCGCGGTGCAGCCAGATCGAGCAGGAATCGCACGGCTTTTTCGTGCATGCCTGCCCGCGGCGGGTCGGTGATGACGAGATCGGGGCGGCCATGCCGCTCCACAAAAGCCGGGTCAAGCACCTGCTTCACGTCGCCGGCGTAGAAAACGGCGTTTTCGATGCCGTTCAACCGGCGGTTTTCTTCCGCATCGGCAATGGCCTCCGGGATTTCCTCGATACCTACGACTTGTTTGCAAAAACGCGCCACGTACAGCGCGATACTGCCTGTACCGGTGTACAGGTCGTACACGTTCTCCGAGCCGGTAAGCCCGGCAAACTGCACCACCGTGTCGTACAGGTTTTTGGCTTGCGCCGAGTTGGTCTGGAAAAACGATTTGGGGCCGATCTTGAAACGCAGATCGCCAAGTTGCTCCACCACGAACCCTTTGCCGTGATAAACAACCATCTCGAGGTCGAACACGGTGTCGTTCCGTTTGGGATTTATGCAGTACACCACCGTGGTCAATGGTACGCGCGCCAGCAGCGCATCAAGAAATTTGCGAATGGCGTCCGGTTCGTCGCGGGCGAAACTGACCAAGAGGAGCACCTCCCCGGTGGTCGTCAGGCGCACCATCAGGTTGCGCAAAAACCCTTCGTGCCGGCGTACATCATAAAACTCTATACCCAGTTGCAGCGCGATTTCCCGGGCAGTATTTCGGATGGCGTTGGACGGTTCGGCCTGAAGCCAGCAGTGTCGAATATCCACGACCTTGTCGAACGCACCGGCGCGGTGAAAGCCAAGTCCGGGAAACCTCGGCCCTGCCTCCAATGGAGACGGGGGCTTGATTTCTGTTTCTTGTGCTATTTCAGTTTGGAATTCGCCGGTTTCCGGCGTATCCAATGCCGGGGGCATTTCCCCCGGCAGCAGCCAGCGTTTGTTGGAAAACGCAAACTCGAGTTTGTTCCGGTAGTAGGTCGTTTCCGGAGCGCCGAGTATGGGCTGAAACTCCTCCACCGGCACTTTCGCGATGCGCTGAAACGCATCCAGCACATTTTGATTTTTGTGCTCCAGTTGTGCGGCATATTGGAGGTGCTGCCATTTGCAGCCGCCACAAACGGTGAAATGTTCGCAAAACGGTTCCGCTCGCTCCGGGGACGGCACGAGCAGTCGCTCGATTCGGCCCTCGCCGAAACCGCCTTTTTTCTTTTGAACAAAAACGTCGGCGACATCTCCCGGGACGGCCCCTTCGACGAAAAGCACCAGCCCGTCGGGGGTGCGCCCTACCCCCTTGCCACGGTCGGCAACACCGCGAATTGGGACTGCCGGGGCGATGAACGATTTGGATTTGCGTGCCATAAGCGACGGCAAAGGTACTTCGCGTCTTCGGGAGTCGCGTATATCAAGGCAAGACACTGGGTAGCCGCCCCGAAAATTTTTCCTTTTTTAAAGGCCAAACTTCTACCTTTGCGCTTGCCTTTTTTCAAAGGGTGTATTTTTTATTTTAAAAATCTGGTTTTCAAACAATTATAGCGATATGGCTTTACTCGGAGCGATTCGGAACAACAGATGGATTCTTATCGTGCTCATGTCTTTGGCGCTGGGAGGATTTATTTTGATGGACATTATCACCAACGCCCAACGCTACAGCTCGGGCGATGTAAACATGATGGGCAAGGTGAATGATGTCGAGATCAAGCGCAAGGATTTCGACATGTACGAAAAATTGATCTACACCAACGCAAAAGACAATATCCTGCAAGCGCGTCAGCAAATTTGGGAGTATTTCGTGGAAAGCGCCTTGGTCACAAAAGAAGCCGAAGCCTTGGGCCTCGGCGTAGGCAAGGAAGAACTGGACGATCTTCAGTTTGGCACCAACCTAAGCCCGGTTATCCTCGAACGTTTTGCCGGACAGGACGGGCAGCCCAACCGCTCGCAATTGGCCAATATCAAATCTGCCATAGAGGGAGGTACGTTCACCGACCCGACCAATATGGCCTACTGGGATGTCCAGCAAAAAGAGATCATCAAGGAGCGCTTGCAAACCAAAATCGTCAACCTGGCCACCAAAGGGGTATACACCCCCTCCTGGCAAGCCGAGATGACATTCAAAGAGAACAATCAGCGCCTCAACTTCAACTACGTGCGCATCCCCTACGACAAAATTTCCGACAAGGATGCACCGCTCACGGATGAAGATTTTGCGGCGTACCTCAAGGAAAACCCCCGTTTGCACGACCAAACCGTTGAAAACCGCACCATCGAATACGTGACCTTCGACGTATTCCCGACATCCAGCGACAGCGCAACGGCCTACGAGGCTGTCCTGCGCATGTTGTCCGGCTTGCGCGAGGCGGAAAACGACTCCGCTTATGTGGTGTCCAACTACGGGACAGTGGAATCGAACTACCGCAAAAAGGATCTCCTGCCCGCGAACGTAGCCGATTCGCTCATGAGCGTTCCCGTCGGTTCCATCGTGGGGCCTTACCAGGATCAGGGCGCATGGGTGGTAGCCAAGGTGCTCGGTCGCAAGACGGTGCCGGATTCCGTCCAGGCACGCCACATCCTGATCCGAGAAGCTACACCGGCCAGCGAAAAGAAAGTGGACAGCCTCATGGCCATCCTGAATGCCAAACTGGTTCCCTTTGATTCATTGGCCCGCCAAAACAGCCAAGATACCGGCTCAGGTATCAAGGGCGGCGACCTCGGCTGGTTCCCCGAAGGGGCCATGGTTCCCGAATTCAACAAAGTATGCTTTTATGATGGCGAACAGGGCAAATACTACAAAGTGGCCACGCAGTTTGGTTGGCACCTGATCGAAATAACCGGCAAAAAATTCCTGAAAAATGATGCCGGTGTTCGGGCTGCGTACCTGCGCCAGGCCATCGAGCCGAGCAGCGAGACCCAGTTGCGCGCCAAGGACAAAGCGCTGGACATGGTGCAGAAAGCCAAAACCCGGGCGGATCTGGCCGATCTCGCCAAAAAGGGGAACCTCCCCGTCCTGTCGAGCCAGCCGCTTGCCGCCAGCGATTATGCCGTAGGCAACATTTCCGGCCCTGAGGTGCGCGAGATCATCCGCTGGGCGTTTGACCCGAAAACCGAGGCCGATGCCGTTTGCAAGGATGTATTTGCCTTCCGTGACCCCAAGGGCGGCTACTTCGACCACCAATACCTCGTCGCCGCACTCAAGAGCATCACCCCGCAAGGCCCTGCTACTGTGGCATCGCTCAAGAACATATCGCGCGTGGAAACCGAGGTACGCAACCGCAAAAAAGCGGAAATACTAAAAGGAAAATTGAAAAATGCGGGCAGCCTCGACGGCCTGGCCGCCGAATGGAGTGTGGACGTGGACACCGCCATGTCGGCAACGATGTTGCAACCCTTCCTTCCAACCGGCGGCAACGAACCCCGCGTAGTCGGCACTGCTTTCGGACTCGGCAAAGGCAAAGTGAGCGCTCCCATTGTCGGCAATTCGGGCATCTATGTCCTTCAGGTCACGACCGATATTCCCGAATTGCCCATGCCACCCGATTTCACCATGTTCCGCCGTCAGGCCAACTCCAGTGCCGTGGCCAGCATTCGCATGAACCTGGTGAACAACTGGAAACAAAAGGCAGAGGTTCAGGACAACCGCGGCAAGTTCTTTTAATTCGGCCGCACCGGCAGTTTTCATTCAGGTTGGGGATTTTCCGCAGGTGCGGAAAATCCCCAACTTGTTTTTACAGCCAGCGGGTTATCCAGTCAAGGGCCAGATTCATCAAACGCGATCCGTATGGGGGCAAAAAAACCTCCGTGGTGGGATACGGGCTGTGCTGCCGTGCCACGCCCCGCGTATTGCTGAACTCCAAAAAGCCGCTTTTCCCGTGGTACATGCCGATTCCGCTGGCATTGTGGCCTCCGAACGGCAACTCCGGGTTGAAAAACTGAAGGCCGCACTCGTTTATGCAGACCCCTCCCCCACGGGTTTCCCGAATAACTTGCCGGATATGCTCGTCCCGCTTGCTGAAAATGTAGAGCGCCAGCGGCTTGGGCCGTTTGTTGATCCGCGCCAGTGCAGCATCGAGATCGTCGTAGCGCAAAACGGGCAGCAATGGCCCAAAAATCTCGTGCTCCAATACATCGGCATCCTCCGGCACGTCGGTCAGCACGGTCGGCTCGAAGTACCGTTCGCCCGCATCGGAAAAACCGCCGAATGCCACCCTCGCGCCCCGCTGGACGGCATCTTCGAACAGCCCGTTCACGAACTGGAACTGGCGGTCGTGGACCGTTCGGCTCAGGTCGGGCGTGCGCCGTCGGGCCTCCCGGTCATCCCCGTAAAATTTTTTGATCCACTTGCCTAGTTTTTTCACCAGCGCATCGTGTACGGACGCATGCACCAGCACGTAATCGGGCGCGATACAGGTTTGCCCGCCGTTCATGCACTTTATCCACGCAATGCGCGAGGCCGCGCGATCCAGATCGGCGGTCTCATCCACGATCACCGGGCTTTTCCCGCCCAATTCGAGGGTCACGGAAGCCAGGTGCCGGGCGGCGGCGGCCATCACGGCCTTGCCCACCGCCGTGCTGCCCGTAAAAAAAATGTGGTTGAAAGGCAGTTCCAGCAGCGCCTTCGCCACATCCACGTCTCCTTCCACCACAGCCACTTCTTCCTTCGGGAAACACTCTTCCAGCAGCACCTTCAGCAAGCGGGCGCTATGGGGCGCATGTTCGGAAGGCTTGAGGATCACACAATTGCCCGCGGCCACCGCCGATGCCAAAGGAATCAGGTTGAGGTTGAACGGAAAGTTCCACGGCCCCATGATGAGGCAAACTCCTTTCGGTTCGTAGTGGATACGGGCCGACGAGCCGATCAGCGGAAGGCGCACGCCCACCCGTTGCGGGGCCATCCAGGATTTCAGGCGACGCGCCATGTGCCGAATTTCGCCGGTCACGGTGGCGATCTCGGAAATGTCCACCTCGTGTGGCGGCTTGCGGAAATCGGCCAGCATGGCCGCCTTGATCGCCTCGCGGTGGCGCAGCATGACGTCGTGCAGACGGCCCAACTTTTCCTTTCGATCATTGGCCGTGGAGCGGGCGACGGTGTATTGATGGTTTTGCTGAGCGCGAAACAGGTCGGCAAGAGTAGTCCGGTCGTCTCTCTGCATTGTTTTTGTATTGGGCATAATTAAGTAGCGGTTTGGCTAACGAGCTGCAAAGTTGACAACTTTTAACTTGGAACGCACACGCAAACAACGCTAGTCAAGCGTTGTGAGAACGGGCAGGACGACCTGCCCGTTCTCCAGAGGAAGACACCAATTACAGACCGTAAAAGCTCGCAAAATAATTTTAATGAACAATGCTTGGTCAGAAATGAGACTTGCTGTAAAATTGGCTTTTCAAAAAACAAACATTCGAAATACAAGATCAACCTAAATATTAAAATTAGTATCGTCCAACTTATTCACCATTAAATTTTAGTGCGTATGAACATAAGTGTGAAGTCCGTACATTTTCACGCCGACACCAAATTGGTCAGTCACGTGGAAAAAAAACTGAGCCGCTTGGGCCGAATTTTTGACCGTATCGTAGATGTCGAGGTACATTTGAAACTCCAGGACTCCGGAGGCAAAGTGCAGGAGAAAATCGCAGAGGTGCACATGCACGTTCCCGGAGGGTGGCTGGTAGATCGAAAAACCGGCAAAACGTTCGAATCCGCCATCAACGCCTCCACCGAAACACTCAAGCGACAGCTCACCCGCTACAAGGAAAAAGTCTACGGGTTTGAGCCCGAAAAAATAGCCGAAAAAAGTCCCCACGCCTGATCTTTGGTGATCGCGCAAAATTCCAGGCATGAGCCATTCCGTCCGAGGAATGGCTCATTTTTTTGTCTGTGCGCTCCCCTTGGGCATGCTTTGAAAACCGGCATGCCGAAACCTCAAAGAACCTTTCTTACATTTGCATGTTTCGCTACCGGACAGCAGTATGCAGCAAAAGCAGGCACAAATCAAAACCGCCCTGTTGGGCCTTGTTCTCTTGGCATCGTTGATGCTCAAGAGCGGGCACCAGCTGTTGCTGCACCACGAGCACCCCGCAAAACCGGTTTGCGAAGCCGAGCACGCAGGAAACACTACACACTTGCACGATGAGCGGTACAATCCAGACCATTGTTCCATCTGCGCTTTTTTGTTCGCCACTCCGGAACTGACGTATGTTTCGGTATCGCTGAAAAACACGGCGCCCTGCGTTGTTGACAACCCGCTCGCACCACCGATCCCACGCCTGCAGTCGGCGCACCACGCCACGCGACTTCGCGGCCCACCCTTCCCCCTGCATCACGCGCAGGTCAATGCTGTTCTGTAGGCCGGGCAAATTTCGCCCGAGAAATTGCCGCATCAGGACAGCTCTTTTTTCCATCTAAAACGATAAAAAAATGAATGCCGGCATAGCACGCCTTCTGAGCGTTTGCTTGCTCGCCTGCACGTCTATCGTGCCCTCGTTTGCGCAGGACTGCCATCTGGCTTTGCGCGGCAGGATCGTGGACGCCGACACGCGCGAGCCTTTGGCCTACGCCACCGTGGTGGTCGAAAGTGTTGGACGTGGCGCCATCGCGGATGCCAATGGCTTTTTTGTCCTTGCAAACCTATGTGAGGGCACCACGTACACCGTCAGCGTCAGCCATGTCGAGTGCGAGCACCAGACGCAGATCGTGCGATTGATCGAGAACACGGAACTGAATTTTTTCCTGAACCACCATGTCCTCGAGGAGGTTCAGGTGGTCGAAAAGGCCGTGGCGCCCACACCGGCGCAAGCTGCCGTGTCCACATCCGGCAGCGAACTGGCGGCCGCGCAAGGCATCCACCTCGGCGAAGCGCTCAAACGGCTTCCGGGGGTTACGATCCTGAGCACGGGAACCACCATAGCCAAGCCGGTCATACAGGGCTTGCACTCCAATCGCATCGCCATCGTGGCCAACAACGTGGCCCTCGAAGGGCAGCAATGGGGCGCCGAGCATGCGCCGGAGATAGACCCGTTCACGGCCCAGCGGATCACGGTCGTTAAAGGCGCCTCAGGCGTGCGCTACGGAGTGGGCGCCATGGCGGGCGCCATCGTACTGGAGCCGGCGCCCTTGCGCGAGCAGGACGGTTTCGGCGGCTGGCTCAGCCTAAGCGGGTTCTCCAACGGCCGGACAGGTGTGGCGGCCGGAGCCGTGGACTGGAAGTTGCCCGGAAGCACCTTTGCCATACGGGTTCAGGCTACCGCCAAACGCAGCGGAAACCTGTCGGCGCCCGACTATTTCCTTGGCAACACCGGTGCTTCGGAACTCAACTTTTCCGCTCTGGCCGGCTGGAAAAAAGGCGCGTGGACGCACGAAGCGGCCGCGAGCCGGTTCGGACAAAAAATCGGGATCATGCGCGCTGCGCACATCGGCAACCTGACAGACCTGCAGCGGGCGATTGAAAGCCCCGTGCCGCTGAACAATGCAAACGTTTTTTCCTACGATATCGAACGCCCGTACCAGCAGGTGCAGCACTACACCGCCCGGTACCGCATCGTGAACCGCCTGTCGGAGCGCTGGAAAATGTCGGGGCAATATGCGCTCCAGTTCAACGACCGGCAGGAGTACGATGTGGTGCGCCAGAGCGGCAGCGCGTCCGACAAACCGCAATTGTCGTTTCGGCTGTGGACCAATACGCTCGACCTAGCACTGGAGCATTTCCCGATCAACCATTGGGAGGGCGGCATTGGCGTGCAGGGTATCCAGCAGATGAACCTCGTCGGACGCGGCGGGCTTATCCCCGACTACAATACCCTCGGAGCTTCGGTATGGGTACTGGAGCGCTGGAGGCGCTTTCCGCATCCGCTGGAGTTCGAGTTTGGAGTTCGGTACGACTACCGCCAAACGGATGCCACCACTTCGGGCAGCCTCAACGACGTGGACACGTTGGTTCGTTTCGGGAGCCTTTCGGGCACGATCGGACTGGTGTATCACCTCCACAAAAACGTAACGGCAACGCTGAACACCGGTTATGCCTGGCGCCCGCCCCATGTCAATGAACTATTCGCCCGGGGCGTACACCATGGTGCCGGAACCTACGAGGAAGGCCGTCCAAACCTGGTTGCCGAAAAAGGCTGGAACACCAACCTGACGGTACAGTACCAGTCCGGGGCGGCAAACCTGACCCTGACGGCGTACCGGAACCAGATCGGCAATTTTATCTACCTCGATCCGCAGCGCAGTTTTGTGCTCACTTCCCGAGGAGCGTTTCCGGCCTATTTCTACGCCCAGGCCGACGCGGTGCTGCAGGGGCTGGATGCCAGCGCGACGGTGCCGATCGCTTGGGGCTTTGCCGCCGAAGCACGGGCATCCATCCTGCGCGGGCACCGGCTGGCGCGCGACTCCGGCGAAACCACCACGCACCGCGACTGGCTGCCCCTTATGCCCGCCGACCGTTTTCAGTACGGTCTGCGGTGGACGCTGGACGGTGGACGAGAGCCGGAGGAAGAAGGGAGGACGTACATACAAATCATGGCTACGACCACGTTGCGCCAGGTCCGCATACCCGAGCAGGGGCTACTGAAGGATGCTCCGCCGACGTTTACCGTCTGGAGTGCGGAGGCCGGGCACACGTTCCGCTTGGGAAAAAACGGGCAAATACTCGATGTCGGCCTGACCATTCAAAACCTCGGAAATACCCGATATCGCGAATACCTGAACTTTTTCCGCCTCTTCACAGACGAACCCGGCACGAACGTGGGGCTTCGGGCAAAAGTGCGTTTTTGAGGGTTTCCCCAACGTTCCAATCACACAAATTCATTCACCAACCAACACAATTTTCTCATGCAAACACACACCGTAAAATTTGGAACATGGGCTATCATACTGCTGGCCCTCACCTTTGGCGGCTGCTCAAAAGACGACACCACCGAGCAGGAAACCATCACCACGGTACTCGTGCACCTGACCTCCACCGACGGCAGTTTCAACGAGGAATTCACCTGGAGCGACCCCGACGGCGACGGCGGCCAAGCGCCAGTGGTTGACGATATCGTGCTGCCCCCGAACAAGGCGTACAACTGCCACGTGCATTTTTTCGACCTCAGCAAAACACCCGGAGTGGACATCACGGAAGAGGTGGAAGAAGAGGATACGAAGCACCTGCTCGTGTACTCCGTTCTGGTGGGCCTGAACCTGAATATTGCCGCAGCCGATACGGATGCCAACGGCAAACCGTTCCGGCTGCAAACCACCTGGACGGCCGGCGCCGCCTCGACGGGATCGGTCAAAATCACGTTGCGCCACGAACCGGACAAGGATGCCGCCGACCCTGACGTGACGGGAGAAGTAGATGCCGAGGTGGTATTCCCGGTAAAAATTCAGTAGAGTTCTCCTATCAAAAACGCCCGAGAAATGCATGCACAAGAAGTAGGCAGAAGCAGATGTTTCTTTCAGTCCGTGTATTTCTCGGACATTTTTTTGCTGAAAATTGCCGTAACCTTGCTCCTTGTAAATAGCCATATCATCACTCAACCACCATTACTCAATGACCATCCGCAGCAAGATCGCCGGCATCGGCTACTACGTCCCCGAACGCGCCGTGAAAAACGAGGAGCTCACCCAAGTCATGGATACCACCGACGAATGGATTCAAGAACGGACGGGCATCCAGGAGCGCCGCTACGGGCGCAAGCACCAAGAGACCACCACTACCATGGCCGTTATTGCCACACGCATTGCCTGCGAGCGCGCCGGAATTGCCCCGGAGGACATTGACTTCATCGTGTTTGCCACCCTCAGCCCCGACTACTATTTCCCGGGCTGCGGGGTGCTGGTGCAACGCGAACTCGGCATCACCCACAAAGAAGTAGGCGCCCTGGACGTGCGCAACCAGTGTAGCGGATTTTTGTACGCCCTGTCCGTTGCCGATCAGTTTGTGCGCACGGGCACGTACAAAAACGTGCTGGTCGTCGGATCGGAAATGCATTCCATGGGCCTCGACTTCACCACACGTGGGCGCAATGTGACCGTCATTTTCGGCGACGGAGCGGGCGCCGCCATTTTGCAACCCTCCGACGACCCTGAGCGCGGCATCCTGGCAACCAAACTACACTCGGACGGCACCTACGCTGAAAAACTTGCCTTCATAAATCCCGGCTGCCACGGGGGCTACCATTTTAAAAAATTGGGAGAAGACGTTGATTTTGGATACCCGTCTGCGGATACGTACGGGGAAATTTTCCTTACACCCAAGATGATGCAGGACGGATTGTATTACCCCAACATGGAAGGCCAGTTTGTATTCAAAATGGCCGTGCAAAAATTTCCGGAAGTGATCCTCGAAGCGCTCGACTCGGCCGGGTTGCAGGCCTCGGACTTGGATATGCTCATTCCACACCAAGCCAATCTGCGTATCAGTCAGTTTGTGCAAAAGAAACTGGGCCTGCGCGACGATCAGGTCTGGAACAACATCCAGCGCTTCGGCAATACCACGGCCGCGTCGGTGCCCATTGCCTTGTGCGAGGCTTGGGAAGCCGGAAAAATCAAAGACGGCGATATCGTATGCCTTGCGGCTTTCGGATCGGGATTCACGTGGGCAAGCGCCCTCCTGCGTTGGTAACTTACGGAAGGTACCGCTCCCGTATCACCCGGAGGTGGTGTTCCCAGTGGCCTGCAATGATGTAGGCCAAGGCCGCCACGGTCACTTCGGCATCCGAAGCCGTGCCGCGGCGTTCCCACATGTCGTCGCTGAAATTTTTGAACAAATGGATGGTTGCCTCGCGTACTGCCTCAAACTCGTCCACTATAGAGGCAGGCGTGCGCGAATCGGCCCCCGAGTTCGGCACATAGTCGTCCTGCTCAAATCCTGGCAATGGCGTGCTGTCGCCGCGTGCGATACGCAAAGCGCGATAGGCAAAAATCCGCTCGGCATCCATGCAGTGCAGCACCACCTCGGCAAGGGACCATTTGCCTTCCGCATAAGCGAGTTCCCATTTTTCCCAGACGATGTCTTTCAGAAAAGCGAGGATGTCGGTTTTTTGGGAAATCAGACAGGCAAGGATGTCGTCCGTTTCGGCAGCAGCGACATATCGTTCGTAATATGGGGCGTAATCACCGGCAACGGGTTTTCGGATCAAAATAGCAGTATCTGTCATGGTTGGTACGTTTGATTGAAGAAGCAAATCTGAAGGCTTGCGGCAGCCACGCCAATGATCCGAATCAACGCACAGGTTGATGCACAGGTTGGCGGGCTTTTTTTGGGATAGGACGGACTACTTCGAGTTGCCGAGTTCGGAACGCACTTGTTCCACAAACTCAGACGTGACTCCGACAAATTCAGCGACTTCATTATTCGTCCACTCCGGGAACGCAAGTAGGGTTTTGATCGTGAAGGCGCGGTCTTTGGCAACAGATGCTTCTTGTCGTCCTTCTTGTCGTCCTTCTTGTCGTCCTTCTTGTCGTCCTTCTTCCCGACCTTTAATTCTGCCTTCCGCTCTGCCTTCTTCGATTCCCAACTTTCGCCCTTCTCTCCGGCCTTCCCTTAAGCCGCGTTTTTTCCATTTTTCACCAAATATCTCCGGAATCTGGTCTATCCAGTCGCGCTCCGGCTCCGGCAGGGTTGCATTGAGGTGTTGAACATCGGTGGGTTGCATATTGTACAGATTTACAGCGTAAAGTGTGAGTGTTTGCAATAATATTCGATCTCGATCCGAACTAAGGTCCGTTAGTCTAAACGACAATATTTCATTCCAGTTTTCAAGCAACAAGTTCTTGTCGCGTGCAAATTTAAGCGCCAAAAACAGGTTCCGCAAGTGCTCAGATTCCCGTTTGTCTCGGATGACCTGCGGCGGAATACTGCTCAAATCAGTAAGCAGATAGTCAAAGTGCGGAATAAATCGCGCCCATGTCTTTGGCAAACCCTGAAAATAGTCCCAAAATGGCACCTGCTCCCAACCTTTTTTCCCATGATAGACCACAATCGGAATTACGAGCGACAAGGGACGTTTGTTTTTGATGTCATCCTCCCAAATCTGGAGAAGATAGTCCAGCAACTGAAGATAGATCGGGAAGGCTGGGATATAACTTTTGTGCTCGAACAAAAACAGTAGCCTTGCCAGCCCCCCGGTTTTAAGTCCTGTCTCGTAAACCACATCGCTGAACGAGACTCCAAAACGACCGCTTACATACGCCGTGTTGCTTTTTTCAAAATATGAAAAATCAATGTGTTGGTGCAGCGATGCAGGTGTGTAATGCAACAAATAGTTTTTAGCAATCTGTGCATCACTGAAAAAAGCCTTGAACAAGGCATCGTGCGGTTGTTCTTTTCTACTGCGGCGTTTACGTTTTTTAAAGGCCATATCTTGTTGCATTTCCAACGAAATTATGGGCGAACCTGAGGGAACTCGACGCTTGGCCTCACATTTTTATCAACATTATATGTCCTCGGGACGTTATGGGGAAAACGATATCCATGCACCTATCAACCTTGTTTTCAATTGCTTGCCTATTGGCCACGACTGCACTCCCGGCCCAAAAATTTATTCAATTGGAAAAAACCAACCGCGCCAAAGTGGAAAAGTTTTATGCCGGCCAGGAACTTACGTTTCGCCTGAAAGGCGATGCGGACTGGTACACAGAAAAAATAACCGATGTGCAAATGGACTCCCAACGCGTGGCGTTTGAACTCACGCGGGCACGGGTGTCCGATTTCGATGTCATCCGCCTGGAATACCCGGGCTTCTTGCAAAATACCGGGCCGGCACTTATGGTTTTCGGCGCCGCCTGGGGAGGGTATTCGCTCATCGGGGCGGCTTTCGACGACTACCAGCTCACCGCCGGCACGGCCATTGTGACGGGCACCGGCCTCTTGTCGGGCTACATCCTGTACCGGATTTTCAAAAACAGGGATGTCAAACTGAACGAGCGCAAACGACTGAGGGCTGTGGAAATCCCGGTTGCCTTTCCGCTCAATCGCTAAGCGCTACTCGACTACGACCACCTTGGCGCCGTCGCTCAGGTTGAACTGCCCGGTCACCACCACCCGGTCGCCGGCAGTCAGGCCGGATAGCACCTCAACCCGGTCGCCCAGGATGCTGCCGAGTCGCACGTTCCGCAGGGAAACGAGGCTGTCCTGCACGACGTACACCTTGGCATCCTGCAAACTTCCCGCAATGGCTTTGCGCGGCAGCGTCAGCCCTTCCCGCGCCACATCGAATGCGACCCGGGCTTTGGCGTGCATACCTGCCCGAAGCGGGGCATCCTTGGGATTGGGCACCTCGATCTCGACATCATAGTTGAACGCATTGTCGGCCCGAAGCCCGATATGGGTCACGCGGGCGGCGATATGCCTTGTGGGATATACGTCTGCCGTTACCTCCACACGCTGCCCAATACGAATCCGCAACACATCGCGTTCGGTCACTTTCACCATCAAAAAAAGTTTTTCCAGATTGGTCACCTGCGCCACCTGGATACCGGGGCCGATCACGCTGCCGCGCTCGATAAAACGCATGCCCAGCGTACCAGTCATGGGCGCCCGGATGCTGGTGTTGGCGATCTGTTTTTTCAGGGCCTTTCCCTTGGCTTCGGCGGCAAGCAGGCCCAGTTCGATGTCTTCCATCTTGTTTTTTGCCACCGCTTCCCCTTCGATCAGGTTTTCGAGGCGCTCGCGGTCCTTTTTCATCTTGGCAATGTTGGCCTGCGTGGCTTCCAACTCGATACTTAGCAGTTCATCATCTACCTTGGCGATGAGGTCGCCTTCGTTCACCCATTCGCCTTTGTTTTTCAGCACCTGTACCACGCGGCCCTGGGTTTCGGAGATGACAAACATCTCCTTGGCCGGCAAAAAGACTCCTCCAACCTCGAGCTGTCCGGCCAATGGCGCCAGCTCAACGATTGCCGTTTTTACCGGAACAAAGGGGCGTGAAGCCAGAGCCATAGCAGTCTCCTCGCGCCGCATTTGTTGGTTTTCAACCAGTTTCCAGATGATGAACAAAAGGCACAAGGCCGAAAAAATCCAGAGAAAATATCGCTTCATGGGTATATCGTTGAGAAGGAAAGACAGAATCCGCTGCAAAATTCCGGCATTTTTGCGGCGCAAACGACATTTCCCCGATTAAGAATCTTGCTTGCTTACTTTTGCCACGCCAACTCCCACTCAAAACTCGACACTCAAAACTCAATACTTCTCCATGTCCGACATCGTCTTTTCGCTCATTCAAAAAGAACTCGACCGCCAGCGCCGCGGCCTCGAACTCATTGCCTCCGAAAATTTCACCAGCCAGGCCGTCATGGATGCCATGGGCTCCTGCCTCACCAACAAATACGCCGAAGGTTATCCCGGCAGGCGCTACTACGGCGGCTGCGAAGTGGTGGACGAAGTGGAGCAACTGGCCATTGACCGGATCAAGGAAGTGTTCGGGGCTGCCTGGGCCAACGTGCAACCGCACTCCGGCGCACAAGCCAATGCCGCCGTATTTCTGGCCTGTCTGCAACCCTTCGACAAAATACTCGGCTTCAACCTCGCCCACGGCGGACACTTGAGCCACGGCTCTCCGGTCAACTACTCCGGCAAAGTGTACACCGCTTCCTTTTACGGGGTGGAAGAAGAAACAGGCCGTATCGACATGGACAAGGTGGAGGAAACCGCCCTGCGCGAAATGCCCAAGCTCATCATCTGTGGCGCCTCGGCTTATGCCCGCGACTGGGACTACGCCCGCTTTCGCCAGATTGCCGACAAGGTAGGCGCCTTGTTGCTGGCCGACATCGCCCACCCGGCGGGCCTCATCGCCGCCGGCCTGCTGAACAATCCGATGCCCCACTGCCACATCATTACCAGCACCACGCACAAAACCCTGCGCGGGCCGCGCGGCGGCATCATCCTCCTGGGCCGCGACTTTGAAAATCCCTGGGGCCGCACCACCAAAAAAGGCGCACCGATCTACATGTCGAGCATACTCGACAGCGGCGTGTTCCCCGGTATGCAGGGCGGACCGCTGGAGCACGTCATCGCCGCCAAGGCGGTGGCGTTCGGCGAAGCGCTCCGGCCGGACTTCAAGGAATACGGCAAACAAGTGATCAAAAACGCCCACGCCATGGCCGAGGAATTCACCGCGCGGGGATACCACATCATTTCGGGCGGCACCGACAACCACCTCATGCTGATAGACCTGCGCTCCAAAAACGTGACGGGCAAAGTAGCCGAAAACGCCCTCGGCGCTGCCGACATCACCGTCAACAAAAACATGATCCCCTTCGACCCGCAGCCGCCCATGACCACCTCGGGCATCCGCGTGGGCGCCGCCGCCATCACCACACGCGGCTTCCGGGAAGCCGACTGCCGCCGCGTCGTCGAGTGGATTGACTCGGTGCTTTCGCGCCCGGAAGACGCCGACCACCACGCTGCGGTGCGCCGGGAGGTGAACGCGTTCATGCTGAATTTTCCCTTGTACGCTTGAGCAGATTCGCTTATTTTTGGGGCCTAAACTGACGCAATCATGTACGATCGGACCGACATGGTGGACAAAATCATGGAACACTCGGACGCTGCGCTCATCGTGGAGCACGTCCGCGAACGCCTGAAAAACGAGCAACAACGTCGTCTGGAGTTTTACGACCGTATCGCCGAGGACGACAAAGCCGAGTTCGTCAACGGGGAAATTGTGTTTCATTCGCCGGTGGTGAAGATGCACAATGTTGCGACAGGTCTTCTGTATAAACTTTTGCACACGTTTGCAGATGAACACGATCTCGGCTTTGTCGGCGTTGAAAAAATACTCACCCAATTCACCCGAAACGACTACGAGCCGGACATCTGTTTTTTCGGAAACGAAAAAGCCGCTCATTTTCAGGACGACCAGTTGCTTTTTCCCGTGCCGGACTTTGTGGCGGAAGTGCTTTCCAAAAGCAGCCAAAAATCCATCGAACACGATACCGTCACCAAGTTCAACGACTACGAACAGCATGGCGTGCAGGAGTACTGGATCCTAGATCCGCACGACCAAACCGTGGAGCAATACCTGCTGGAAAACGGCAGATACCGCCTTGTGCTGAAATCCTCCGAAGGTTCCGTGCACTGCCATGTCGTTCCCGGCTTCTCCATTCCGATTGCCGCTATTTTTGACAAAAAAGTCAACCGGAAGGTTTTGCGGGACTTTTTGGCGCAGAAATAACGGTTTGGCAGGCCGGTAAAACTCCGACAACCTGCGTACCGAAAACAGGATTTGACCGTTCTTGGAGCAAATCCATTGACCATGTTCGCCAAAACCCTCCCGCGCCTTGCCCTGAGTCTTTTTGGTCTTGTGCTGCTCGCGTTTTTCACCTGGGTCATGTTCCGGATCATCTGGCCGTACACCTCGGGCCGCACGGATATTGATTTCCTGCTCACCAAGCAGCACATCATCCACCTGCTGCACTACCGGGGGGCATTTTACCTGCATATTTTCCCTGCCCTGCTGGTGCTGGCCGCCGGCCTGACGCAGTTTTCGGGCGCCATTTTGCGTCGGGCACGGGGCCTGCACCGCTGGGTGGGGCGGGTGTATGTATACAGCATCCTCCTGGTATGCGCGCCGGCGGGTATGCTCATGGCCTGGTATGCCAACGGCGGGCCGGTAGCCCAGTCTTCGTTTTTAGTACTCAGCGGTTTGTGGTGGTGGTGTACCTGGGTAGCCTGGCGAGCCATTCGTGCGGGCGATATTCGCCGGCACGGCGCCTGGATGCTGCGCAGTTATGCGCTCACGCTGTCGGCTATCACCTTACGGATCATGCAATTTGGGCTAGCCATGTACACGGATATAGACCCGGAGGAGGCCTACCGGCTGGTGGCCTGGCCGAGTTGGGTGCTGAACATGGTTGTTGCCGAGGTGGTCATTCGCCGAACGGCTTGGTTTGGCTGGATTTATGGAAAAAAAAGGTAGCCCAAGCGGAGAATTTATTTTCAGGAAAACTACTGAAACAAGATTTTTTACCTTCGCAGCACATTGTAAACGAAACAGCCGATCAACATGACTTTAGTGGACCAAATCCGTGAACTCATTGCAGAGGGACACACGGAGAAATCGCTCGACGAACTTTACAAATTTGTCAAGGAAAACAACGCCGACATCATTGACAACCTCGTCATGTTGCGCAACCGAATGCAAACCGTGGAGCGCGCCGTCAATGTCGGCACCATGTCCAGCCAGGAAGCATCCCTGGAGCGCGCCAAGATCAACGACGCCATCCTGAAATTGCTGCCGCAACTGACCCCAGAGTACCTGGCCGAGGCGAGCAAACGAAAAACAACCACGCCGTCCTCCTTCACGTCTGCTCGCCCTGTAGCGCCCGCACAAAACAGCAGTAAACTGTACATGCTCATCGGCGGCCTCGGCGGGGCATTGCTCCTGCTTATTCTTCTGATTGCCTGGGCAAATGGTTGTGAAGACGAAACAAACGGCACGCAGACCGAAAATCAGGAAATGCTGGACGGCACAGCTCCGGCATTGGATGACCAGGAACAACCAGCAGCCACTATGCTCGATGCACTTTTAGCCCAAAACGGCACCGCAACATGGCAGGCAACGGTCGATCACATGGAAAGTGGTTCCCTCCCCTCCTTTGTTTTCCAAAACAATCAGACCTGCTCCATTTACACCGATGGCGAAATCGTAGGCACAGGGAAGGTGGTGGAAAATACCACAGACCATGTCACGATCTATACCCCCGTAAACGACGGTGAAGACGGATACTTCCACCTTTACAAGACGATAGCCAAAGTAAGCGACGTCGAAAACAGCGTCTCGATTCTCATGTTCGAGGGAGTTTGGAGATAATTAAATATCCACACCAATCCACTGTCATCATCAAAACTTTATTGCCATGAAATTCAATCTTGGAGTAGTGGACGCTGATTCCATACCGGCCAACAAAGACGATTTCTTCAACCGGTTTCACACGGCTTTTGCCCCTACGCTGAAACAAAAAAGACAGTTTCGCGACGAGGGCAACAGCGCTTGGGCCGACTTCCAGCCGATGCAGGGCAATGGCGTCCGGCAATTGCAGCAGTTCCTGCACGAAACGGGCTTTCTCGCCCGTCCCGATGCCGTGGACGGCATATACGGCTACACGACCCAGGCGGCTGTACGCCTGTTTCAGGAATACATCCGCACCGTACGGGGCGATGCCGCCATCGGCGTACCCGACGGCGTAGCCGGACCGAATACGCTCGGGTTTGTGGAAAAATGGAAGACGGACAAGATCGGCGTCAGCGATTGGGGCAAATTCAGCGCCCAAAACCCCTCACCGGAGTTCAGCCAGTGGATACAACTGCTCGCCAAGGCTAAAGGCCATTTCCAGGCAAACCCAAGCCCCATCCGCCAGCGCGTCGAAGCATACACCAAACCCACCGATACCCGAAAAGTGAACGATTGGGACATTGCTCCTGAAACGATCCACCTCATAGGCTTGCGCAACGGCCAGGATGTGTTCACCGGAAAACGCGAAAACGACGACCTGTTCATCCTGCTCATCCGGGGCATGGTGTTCAAGTTCTGGGGCTCCACCGACCCCAACCCCAACATGGCCGACCGCAAGGACATTCCCTTCCTCGTCGAGGGCCAGCACCACTACCAGTTCGGCTGGCACAAGGTGAGCGACGAAAAAACCGTGTACCGGGCGTTGCGCCCGGCATCCGCCGGCGTGCTGGTGTTCCGGGACAAAAATGCCGACCGGGTACTGACCGACGTGGACATCGCCGCCGGCCTGGACGAGACACCCAATACCACCATCAACATCCACTGGTCGGGGGTCGGCAGCGCCAACTTCTCGGCGGGCTGCCAGGTGATCGCCGGCCAGAGCTACATCAACCACAAGGCGGAACTGGTGCCCTGCTCCAAATTCGCCGCCGTTTCCTACAGCGAATTGGGCAGCCAAAAAACCCGAGGCGCTTACAACGTGTTCACCGACCTCCTGCTCGCCTACGCCCCGCCGGGCGTGCGTACCATCGCCTACACCCTCGGGCGCGACGAAACGCTCCGCCTGTCGGATGCCTGGAAACCCGAGTTCGTGCAGGAAACCGTCACGAAAATGAAAAAAGGCTGATCTACTTTTGCCAAATGAACAGGCAAACGCTCGTCTCCGAAATTTTTCAAAAAAAATCCTTCCTCTGCGTCGGGCTGGACACCGACCCGGCCAAGCTGCCCGAGTACCTTCGGGGCCGGCCCGATGCGGTTTTTGAATTCAACAAACACATCGTGGACGCCACGCGCGACCTCTGCGTGGCCTACAAGCCCAACCTCGCGTTTTACGAAGCCCGCGGCGCCGAAGGCTGGCGCGACTTCGAGCGCACGGTGGACTACATCGGCGGCGGGCATTTCATCATTGCCGATGCCAAACGCGGCGACATCGGCAATACGAGCCGGATGTACGCCTCGGCCTTTTTCGAGCGCTCCACCTGCGATGCCGTCACAGTAGCGCCGTACATGGGCGCCGACAGCGTGTCGCCCTTCCTCGATTTTCCCGACAAATGGGCAATCGTACTGACCCTTACCTCCAACCCCGGCAGCGAAGATTTCCAGCGCTGCTGGCTGGAGGACTCCCGCGAACTGCTCTGGGAGCGGGTGCTGCGCCATGCCCAGGCCTGGGGCACGCCCGACAACCTCATGTTCGTCATCGGCGCCACCCACCCCGATGCGTTCGCCCGCGTACGCGAACTGGCTCCCGACCATTTTCTGCTCGTGCCCGGCGTAGGCGCTCAGGGCGGCGATTTGACGGCCATTTGCCAGTACGGGCTCAACCGCGACTGCGGGTTGCTGGTCAATGCCTCGCGCAGTATTCTGTACGCATCCTCCGGACCGGATTTCGCCAAAGCGGCACGAGCCGAAGCGGCGCGAATGCAGCAGGAAATGCAAGGCTTGTTGGGCGGGTGAAATATTGTCCGGGTGTGTACCTTCGCGCGGCCCTTTTAGGGTAGAAAGTGTCACAGAGGCTCACAGAGTCTTGGAGGACACAGAGTTTGTCATCTTGAAAAGAACCGTCCGCTCTTCGACGAGAAAAAAAGTCTCTGTGTCCTCCAAGACTCTGTGAGCCTCTGTGACACTTTCTACCCTACGAGGGCGCGGAACACTAACGCAACGGATGCAAAACCCAATCCTGCTCCTTTTCATCGCGCTGTACCTGCTCGGCACGCTCGCCGTGGGCTGGTGGGCCTCGCGCCGGGTAAAAACCACTGCCGACTTCGTGGTGGCCGGCAAAAACCTGCCCATGTTCGTTGCCGCTTGTGCGCTGTTCGCCACCTGGTTCGGCTCGGAAACCGTGCTGGGCGCCTCGTCGGAATTTATCGAAAACGGCGTGCTCGGGGTCATCGAAGACCCCTTTGGCGCCGCCCTTTGCCTGTTCCTGTCGGGCCTGCTCATCGCGCGGCCTCTGTACAAACTGAACCTGTTCACGTTCAGCGACTTTTTCCGGATACGCTACAGCCGCGCCACCGAAGTGGTGTCGGCGGTGTTCATGGTGCCCTCGTATTTCAGTTGGATTGCCGCGCAACTGATCGCACTGGCCATCATCTTGCAAGCAGTGTGCGGGTTGGACAAAACCTACGGCGTGCTGATCTGCACCGGCCTGGTGCTGGCCTACACCTACATTGGCGGCATGTGGTCGGTCACGATCACGGATTTTGTGCAAACCATCGCCATCATCGTGGGGCTGTTGGCGTTGACGGTGGATCTGGTGCTGCAGGTGGGCGGTTTTGAAAAAATGGCCGCCGCGGCACCGCCCGATTTTTTTCAGTTTTTCCCCAAATCCGAGCCGATCCACTGGGTACACTGGTTCGCGGCCTGGATGACCATCGGGCTGGGCAGCATTCCGCAGCAGGACGTGTTTCAGCGCGTAATGGCCGCTCGCACCGAACGCGCCTCGGTAAACGCCTGCTACACTTCCTCCGTCATGTACCTGAGCATAGCCGCGCTCCCGCTCATCATCGGTTTTTGCGGGCGCATGTTGTACCCTGAACTGCTCGAAGGCGGCGATGCCCAGATGATGATCCCACACTTGGTACTTCAGCACAGCGGCCTCGGCATCCAAATCCTCTTCTTTGGCGCGCTGCTCTCGGCCATCCTGAGCACCTGCTCGGGGGCCATGCTCGCGCCCGCCACGGTGATCGGCGAAAACCTCGTCAAGCCGCTTTTCCGCAAGGTGACCGATGCCCAACTGCTGCGCATCATGCGTTATTCGGTGGTCGGTGTGGCCGTGGTGACGGGCGGCATGGCGCTCTCCCGCGACAATATTTACGAATTGGTGGGCGAGTCCTCAGCCTTTAGCCTCGTTTCGTTGTTTACCCCCCTGATCGCCGGCCTGTACTGGAAACGCTCCACCGCTCTGGGCGCCATCGCGTCCATGATCGCAGGCATCGTGGTCTGGTTTGCCGCCTTGATCTGGACGGGATCGGTGCCGCAGCCAGAAGAAGGCGTGGCGCCTACGGCCATCCAGACCTGGGCACAGGTACCGCCCATGCTGTACGGGCTGGGGGCAAGTATTTTGGCCATGCTGATCGGGTCTTATTTCTCCAAACCCACGGATAAATCCGTGGGCGAATAAACAGCCAGCCCTCCAACCCGAAACCTGCCAACCCGAAACCCGAAACCTTCTAACCCAAAACCCTCAAACCAGAAACCTTCATTATGGACAAACAACAATCCCTGAAACTCGTATTGGAAATCCTCTGGTGGGTGCTGACCGCCGTGGTCGCCTGGGCCGTGCTGGCTCCCATCCACAAAGCCATGCACGTCTGGCCGTTCGAGGGGTGGAACATCTTTTTTGTGGTGGTGCTTGTCACATTCACACGCTACATTTTTCTGCTGGAACACACCTTCCTGGCCCGGATGCAAGAAGTGAAAGTGGGCCTGATCCTGCTCATGTTTCCGCTCACGTTCAAGTTGATCGAAGGCCTGAACGCCTTTATGGTGTACATCGAAGAAAAAACCTGGGACCCGCTGACCGGGCACTTGCCTTTGGCCGACAAAACTGCCATCGAGAGCTACATTTGGGCGGAAATGCTGTTCTTCGGTGTGGGCAGTTTCATCTCCGCGCCAGTGTTTGCCGGAAGGCTGATGATGTCCGTGTGGCGCACGCGGAACCGGGGGACGGTGTAAAATCTTTTTGCGGCAACACACCGGCTTCAATTCAGCACGTCCACCTTCCGCAACACTTCCAGCAGCAGGTTGATGTCTTCGTAAAACTCCCGCACGACTTCGTAGCTCACCGTATTGCGGAACAGCGAGGGTTCCAGCAGGTCTTTGTCGCTGGTAAGGGCGATAAAAATCTTGTCGTCGAGGATGGCCAGGTACATTTCTTTTTCGCGGTTCGCTTCCTGAAAACGTTTGCGAAACTCGAGGATCGCCCGCTGGAGATCGCCGGAGAGTACGTCGCGCAGGCGCACGTTGGGCGTGGCGTAGGTGTCGAACACCTCTTCGAACGCCTCGGAGAGGTGCTTGCGCACGCGGCGGCCGCCGAACAGGTGAAACGCCCGCTCGCTGCGGCTGAGGTATTTGCGGTAGGCATCGGGCAGGAGCAGGATGCCGCCCTGCATGTCGGTGCGGCGGAAATCGCCCCAAAGGAACGCGCCGCGAAACACATAGTCGAGGCGGCTGCGCACATCCGAAAACTCGCGTGCGCGCACTTCGCACAGTTCGAAGGGCAGTTCGCGCACAAGCCCGGTGATCAGGTCCTCGGCATGGTACTCGTCGGCGCGGGTGAAAATTTTGCTGGACAAAAACTTGTCCTTCGAAATGCCGCCCTTGGCGCTGTACCGGAACGCGCCGTGGTTGATGTCGTTGTCCATGAAATCGAGCACCAGCCCCACCACCCGCGGCTTGAACTCCTGATAGTACACCTGCACCCGGAATACCAAGTACGTGATCCAAAGCCCGACGGGAATCAACAGAAACAGCGTCACGATGAATACGCGGACGAACACCTGCAAAAAAAGCACGCCGAGCAACAGAAATACCGACAGGCCGAGCAAGCGAACGAGACGGCGGCGGCGCTGCTCCAGGTTCAGCAGTTCCGGGTGGATGCTCTGGTTGTAAAAAAGCCGAAAGTCGTGGTAGGCGCGCATGAGGAGTTTTGAGTTTTGAGTTTCGAGTTTCGAGTTGACTCAAAACTCGAAACTCAACACTCAAAACTTATTTTGCTGGGCGTACTCCTGAATGTACTCGTCAATGAGGCGCACGAGGATGTCTTTCAGGTAGGAGTTTTCCAGCCGGGCGATGGTTTTGAGTTTTTCCAGTTTGGATTTGTCCACGGACACGGTCAGGCGTTTTTTCCCGCTCTCCTCGTCCGTGCCGAGGTCCTGAAAATCCACGGTCTGGCGGATGAGGGCATCCAGTCCGCTGACGGGCGAACGCACCACCGTGGCGGACTTGCTCTTGCTGCTTGATGCGGGCGGTTCGGCTTCCAGTTGTTCGAGGGCATCGTCCATGGCTTCCTGAAGCAACGCATCGAGGTCGTGCATGAAATTTTTTCCGACCATGCGCCGCTCGCGCACCGCCGTGTCGCCGGCGTGCGCCCACGTCTCCGCTTCGTGCGGCTGATCCCGGAACAAGTCGTCCAGACCTTCGGAGAATTTCTTTTTGCTCATCGGCTCAGGCTTCTTGTTCTTGTTTGGGGGCGGGTTCGACGACGCGCTCCACGCGGGCCAGGAATTCGCGGCACAGGTCGAGGTAGTCCTGGGCGCCGGTAGATTTTGGGTTGTAGTCAAAGATGTCCTTGCGTTGGGCAGGGGCTTCGGCCAAGGCGATGTTGTCGCGGATGTAGGTGCCGAACACCTTGTCGCCGAAGTATTTGTGGATAATGTCCACCACGTCGCGGTTCAGCACGCGGCGGCTGTCGTACATCGTGGCGATCACGCCGGCCATTTCCACCTGCTTGTTCAGGCGCATGCGCACCTTGTCAATCACCTGCTTGATCTTGGCCAGCCCTTGCACCGCCAGAAACTCCGTTTGCAGGGGGATCAGCACGAAGCGGCTGCTGGTCAGGGCGTTGAGGGTGAGCAGGCCGAGCGAGGGCGGGCAGTCAATGATGACGAAGTCGTAGTCGGCTTCCACCTGCCCGATCAGTTCGCGCAGGATGTACTCGCGGCCCGCCTCGTTGATGAGTTCCATTTCCGCGCCCGACAGGTCGAGCGAGGACGTGATGATGTCGAGGTTGGGCTTGTGAGTATAGGGCACCAGTTCGCCCTCGCCGCGCAGCGCTTCATAGATCGTATATTTCTGGCGCGGAATGCCGAGCGAGATGGTTAGGTTGGCTTGCGGGTCAAGGTCTATCAGCAGGATTTTTTTTCCCAATTCGACCAAGCCTGCGCCTATGTTTATGGCGCTGGTGGTTTTGCCAACGCCCCCTTTGTGGTTGAGTAGTGAAACGACTATGCCCATACGGTAGTGACGGTGTTTCGGTTCATGCGCATCCAACGGGATGCTTTTTTTTCGGCAACAAATGTACGAGAATAAATCAAACACAATAGAATGTCGCTACAGGAGACATCCCGTTGCCGGTCTGCATTGTTTGAAAAATTTTCAAATACTCAGATGCCCTAATCCGCTGATTTGCAAGGACAAAAAAAGCGTCGAAAACCTTTTTTCAAAAAAACACAAAAAAACGCTTTGACATATTTTGTTTTTAAAAACCATTTGTTTTAAGTTTGCACCATCAAAAAACAACCGGACGGCAAAGAGAACCGAAAAGCCGCCCTGGCGATCAACCGCGAACATCAATAAAATATTCAGGCCTTATGATTAAAGAAGATCGGATCAAGTTGAATGAACGCTTTGTACAGGCGTTCAAGTTGCTCGAAGACCGCGGCGCCATCGTAAAAAACGACCGTGGCGGCAAGGGAGTGGGCGACGTGGCAGAACGGGTACTTGGCAACAAGGCTTATGGCCACATCATTCGCGCTTTCCTCAACATGGGAAGCAAGCGGGTCATTGACTATGGTCAGGCGCAATCCTTTTGCCGTGCGTACGACATCAATGAGGCTTGGCTGCTGCACGGCATCGGCAACCCTTTCGGGTTCGAGGCGCCTGGAGACGTGCTTACCAACGACAAGTATTTCTCCTCCGGGGAAGGCAACATCCTGTTCACCACCATCCGGGCCTTTGCAGGCAGCACGCTGGGAGCGGAAAGCGCCGAAGACAATACTTACTTCTCCATTCCGGGAGTGGGCGGCTCCGGTCTCGTCGCCTTCCAGATTGATGGCAACTCGATGGAGCCGGTCATCCGGCACGGCGACATCGTGGTTTGCCGCTCGGTCGAAAACCTCAACGATATTCGCGACAACGAGATTTACGCCGTTCGCAGCAGCGGCAACGTCTGGGTGAAGTACGTTCAAAAAATATACAACGATCGCGGGCGCGTCGTGCGCTTCAAACTGATATCCGCCAACTACTTCGACCATGATCCCTTCGAGGAGGAAGTGAACGAAACCACCCGACTCTACAAGGTGGTGCGCAAGATCAGTACCGTGTAAAGAATTTCCTGCTGTTTATTGTTTTCGTAGCCTCCCGGTGTCAGTCATCGGAGAGGCTCTTTTTTTTGTGTCACAGAGGCTCACAGAGTCTTGGAGGACACAGAGTGTCATCTTGAACGCTAAAACTCTGTGTCCTCCAAGACTCTGTGAGCCTCTGTGACACCACATTACTCTACGACGCTCCACCACGCCGTCGCCGGAAGGGAGGCCACAAGGCGCAGCGGTTCGAGGCGAACCGGGTGTTCCAGTTCCAAAACACGGCTGTGTAGGCCGATGGACGCATCCGGCAGCGGGACTTTGGCCCCGTATTTCACGTCGCCCGCAATGGGGCAACCCATGGCGCCCAGTTGCGCCCGAATCTGATGCGGGCGACCGGTCAGGGGCCGTACCTCCAACAAATAGCATGCTCCTGCCACGCCGAGCAGGCTGTAGTGCAGGATGGCTTCTTTTGCATCACCGACAGGTTTGGCGGACACCCGGACCACATTTCGTTTTTCGTCCTTTTCCAAAAAATGCCGCAATTCGCCCGATGCCTGCCGAGGTTCATACAGCACGAGTGCCAGGTACGTCTTGGCCACCTTGCGCTCGCGGAACATGGTGGTCAGCCTCCCCAGGGCTTTGTCCGTCCGGGCAAACAACACAGCCCCGCTCACCGGTCGGTCTATCCGGTGTGCCGGATGCAGGAATACAGCGCCCGGCTTGGCATATTTTTCCTTCAAATACGCCTTGCCCCAGTCCGTCAGCGTCGGGTCGCCCGTGCGGTCGCCCTGCACCAGCCATCCGGCAGGTTTGTTCAGCACCAGCAAATGATTGTCTTCGAATAAAATCATTTTATTAGCGATGAGCGATGAGTGATGAGCGATGAGCGATGAGTGATGAGTGATGAGCGGTTAGACAAAATTGAGGATTCCCTGAAAAAACAGCATGAGCCACCCCGGTAATTCAGGATGGCCCATGCTGTTTTGTACGTTGCAGCTCGTACTTGAGTGTTAGATGGTAATAATATAAGTGTGCGACTACGGTGTTGGCAATTTTCTGAATACCTGAGAAAATCACTCATCACTCATCGCTCATCGCTCATCACTCTTCGCTACAAACTAGTGTTTCACCACTTTGGCCACGCTCCTGCCGATGCTGCTTTCCACCTGAACGATGTACAGACCGGCGGGCAGGCTCTGGATGTCGAGCGGAAGTACCTGGCCGGCATGCACGCTGTTGAGGCGCTGCAAGAGCGCTACGCGTCCGTCGGCGCTCATAAGCTGTACCTGAACGAGTCCCTCGGCGGCATTGCCGAACGACAAGGCAACCATGTCCGTAGCCGGGTTGGGCTGCACGCGCAGGCCAAGGGCATTATCGGTGGCCGGTTCGTCGGTGCCAACCAGTGTGCCGGGTTCCACGATCACCCCGCGTGCAGGAGCACGGGCGCAGGCCACGTCGCCGGCATCGGAGCGGACGCAAGCCTCGGAGTCATAGGTCAGCATGTCCATGATGTCCACCTGGTCCAAGTACCAAGCGCTGTTTGGCGGAGCGGTGTTGGCATCGGTGCCGAAGCGGAACTGGAAGGTGATGTCCTTGCCGGCGTAGTCGCTCAAGTCGAAATAGGATTGGATCCAACCATTGGAATTGCCGAAAAAGCCGCTGATGAACGGTATGGCAAACGTACCATACTGGATACCGCCATTGTAGCCGTTGCGGAACACCTTTTCGCGGGCAAAACGACGCCAGGAGGATTCGCCCACTACCTGAACCTCAAGAAAGCCCGCATCGGCCAGGGCCTCGGTGTTGTAATTGTGCCAGAAGCGCAGCGTCGGCTGGGCGCCGCTAATGGTCGTAGGGGCATAGTGCCACAAAAGTTGGTCTGTCTCGGTGATCGGCGCGTCGGCCTTCCAGGCACGGGTACCCACTTTTACGGTTTGTTCTTGCAGGTAAAAAAGGCTGCTGCCCTTGTTGTTGATGAGCGAAGCCCACACGTCGCCCTCTTCCTCCATCGCGTCGCGGAAATATAGCTGGGAGGTGTAGGTGGGGTCCGATTTGGCCGTGTAGGTCAGGGTGATTTCCTGCAGGGTGGGCATGTCGCCGAGGTTCCAGGTGACCACGCCGCCCACGTCGGTGCCGCCGTTGGAGGCCGACACGAGCGTCAGGCCTGGGGGCAAGGGGTCGGACACGACCACGCCTTCGGCGGTTTCGTCCTTGTGGTTGACCACCTTGATCGTGAACACGGCATTGTCGCCGGCGGTGATGCTCGGCGTGGACGTTTCTTTGGTGATCTTGAGTTCTTTGATGCAGGTCGGAATCGCGTCGAAGTTTTCGACTGCGTCGAAGGCGTTGTCGCTGTCGCCCTGGCTGGCGTTGAGGCCCATGCCGCGGCGGGCAAAGACGGAGTTGATCAGGCAGGTGTCCACACCGTTGTAGTTCAGGAAATCGGCGGCGACGATGGCGTCGCGACCGTCGAGGAATCCCGGGCGGCAAGGCTGCAGTTTCATGCCGTCCATGACCAATTGTATGGCGCGGTAGTTGCCGCTGTTGGTATTGCTCCAGTCGGCGTCGTAGCCGTATTTTTCCACGAATGCCCAGTACATGTCCCAAATCGTAGAAGCCCACACTTCGCCGATGGCGTGCACGCTGGTGTCGCTGAGCGCCACGGTGGCGAGCGTGTGCGGGTCAATGCTCATGTCGGTGCTATACGGGACGCGGCGGATGCCCACACCTTCGTTGGGCTGGCGGAACACGAACGTGCCCATGCCGCGGCGCATTTCGCCCACATCGCCGGGTTTGACGGTGTTCACGAGCGCGAACCAGTCGCTCCAGCCCTCGCCCATTTGTTCTTCATTGTTGAGGCAGCCGGAGTTGCTTGGGCCGCCGGTCAGCCGGTTGGAGATGCCGTGGCCGTATTCGTGGGAGATGATGCCGTTGTCGAGGCTGCCGTCGAGCAGGTTCGGTCCGGAAGACGTTGGGCGCACAAGCGAAATATTCAGGCCGCTTCCCGCGTACTGGCGGATCAGGTCACATTTGGGCTTGGTCATCATCACCACCGGAATGGTCACCGAGCCGCCGACAGCGCCGGCGCCCATGTTCAGGGTTGCATCCTCGAAATTGCAAATGATGCATCCTAAGGCACCGTTTTGCTGGGCACGCAGCGCCTTGGCGCCGAACTCGCAGCTGCCGCGGTCAATGATCGCGATTTTGCCTTGAAGGCTGTTCACGGGCGGAAAGCAGTTCCACGAGGACTGATCGGAACCGCTGCCGTCGTCGGTGATCACCGCTTCTCCGGTTATGGGTGTTGTCGTTATGGTACCGCCAAAAGCGCCGGCCTGGGCGTAGTAGGTGCCAGCCACCTGGCTGGGCCCATTGACCGTGACGATATTCCCGCTCTGGCCGCTCCACAGGAACATCTGCATCCGGCCGGCGGTGCCGTCGGCGGGCGTGGAAAAGTTGGCGTTGTTCTCGCCGCCGCCGTCGAGGCCCTCGGCGCGCACGGCATCGTTGGCGGCGCCGCCGCGGCCGTAGTTGTTGTGCTGGAAATTGCCGGCCTGTTCGTTGAACCCAAACCGATAGAAACGGTCGTGCATCATGTTGTTCATGTAGAACAGGTTCGTAATGGCCGCTTCAAGGTTGTTGGCCGGCTCCACGGTAGGATTGTATGGAAAATCAAAGGTGCCGTTCACGCCGGTAACATACTCGCTGATGACCGGGGAATTGTTGAAATCCCGGTCTTCGTACGCCCGTACGTTGTTGCCGCGAGTGTAGGCGTACTCTGGGCCGGGCTGCCCGTTCTCGTCGTGCCAGCCGTAGGGCGAGGCAATGGGATCGGCCGGGTTCACCACAAGGGTGCGGCCCCCGTGCGCAGGGCTTTCGACCGGCAAGGCAAACACATTGTAGGTGTCGGCAGCAGAACCAGTCAAGTGTTGAGTTTCGAGTGTTGAGTGTTGAGTTTCCGATTCAGCGCATACATCGCCTTCGCGGTGCAGGTGCCCGACTTTGCAGTACACGGTATGGTTGTGCTGGGTGATGATCTGGCCGGTTTGCGCATCCACGGTGATCGTCCACATGTCGGACGAGTTGGCCTGATCGAGGAAGAGTTTCCACGCGAGGCGCGGCAGTCCTTTTTTGGCGCGGTCGTAGCAGGCCTCCACCGTGATTTCGGAGCGGGAAACCTTGCCCGCCTCGAACACCCAGTTGCGGTCGTTGATCTTGCGGCTCACACCGGGGGTCAGGTCGGGCGAAAACCCGAGCTGGGTCACGGCGATCTCCACGGCGCGAGCGGCGCCGAGCGAGGGCAGCACAGTGTTCACCTGCCGGCTCAGGTCGGGCAAAAAGCGGTGGCCGAGGTGCAACACCTCGCCGTTGGGCTTCACGTGAAGCCCGAACAGCGCGTTGTACACCGGAATGCCGGCGTGCTGTTGCTGTACCCAAACGTGCGTGACACCGTTGTGCTCGGACAAATAGGCATCCGTAATGCGCACATCGGACACGTCTTGCCGGGTGAGGTTAAACTGTTCGGGATTGTTTTGCAGGAAACGCAGGGCGGTTTCCTTGGCTTGTGCCAGGTCTTGCGCTTGCGCGGAAATGGCAAGGCCGACCAAGCCGATTGCCAGAAGCCAAAGGCGGTGTAAAAAAGTTTGACGCATCGTACAGACAGTAGTGATTTAGTTAAGAAAACACGGAAACGTTGGCATCGTGTTTTTTGAAAGCGGCCAAAGGTAGGGTTTGCCCGACTTTGGCAGACAATACCATTCGGGGAAATGTCCGATTTGGCGAAATAGTGGGGAATATCTGCAAAGACAGAACATGACATATTGTCGGCCCCACAGGCTTGGCACGTTTTTGTTGCCCTCCAACCGCCCAGCCAACCAACAACGATCCAGCCATGTTCGAACAACAAATCTATGCCGAAGGGGCCGCTCCCGGCTCCGACAATATCCTGCCTCCCCACCGCCCCACCGGCGACGGCGACCTGCTTGATGCCTATTCCCGCACCGTGGTGGGCGTTGCCCAGCGGGTGAGCAACGCCGTCGTACACCTGAAAGTGGAGAAAAAACAACAGGGCCGCCGCCAAGCGCCCCCACAAGGCGCAGCCGGCACGGGCAGCGGCTTCATCATCAGCAGCGACGGCCTCGTGGTGACCAACAGCCACGTCGTCAGCGGGGCCGAGCGCATCGAAGGCATGCTGCAGGATGGCCGCATGTTCCAGGCCCGCGTGGTGGGCGACGACCCGGCCACCGACCTTGCCGTGGTGAAAGTGGACGGCGAAAGCCTCGTCCCAGTAGCCTTCGGCGAAAGTCGTCGCCTACAGGTGGGCCAGATCGCCATTGCCATCGGCAACCCGTTCGGGTTCCAGTATTCGGTGACGGCGGGAGTGGTCAGCGCCCTCGGGCGCACCCTGCGCAGCCAGAGCGGCCGCCTGATTGACGACGTGATCCAGACCGATGCCGCCCTCAACCCCGGCAACAGCGGCGGCCCGCTCGTGGACTCCACCGGCAACGTGATCGGGGTGAACACCGCCGTCATCCTGCCCGCGCAGGGACTGTGTTTCGCCGTGGCGTCCGATCTCGCCAAATACGTGGTGGGCAAACTCATCCTCGAAGGCCGCGTGCGGCGCGGGTTCATCGGCATCGGCGCCCAGAGCGTGCCGCTCCCGCCAAAATGGCTGAACACCCTGCAACTCGACACCAAGGGCGGCATCCAGATCCAGAGCCTCGAACCCGGCGGCCCCGCCGCGCAGTCCGACCTGCGCGCCGGCGACGTCATCGTGCAGTTCGAGGGCAAACCTATGGACTCGATCGACGCCCTGCACAAGGCATTGGACGAGAGCAGCATCGGGCGCTCCGTGAGCCTTTGGGTGCTGCGCGACGGCGCGCTGAAGCAGGTGTCGGTGGTGCCGGGGGAGTTGCGGTAGGGACGTTTCTTCTTGTCGTTTCATAACAATCCGTCCGAACTACAAAGGGTAGTCCGTCCGCTCGAAAAGGAGCAGAAAAACATACCTTTGTAACATGAAAAAACTTCCCATCGGCAAGCAAGACTTTCCCTCGCTCATCGGGGAAGGGTACCTGTACGTTGACAAAACCGAGCATATCCACCGGCTGATTAACGCCGGGCCGTACATTTTTCTGTCCCGCCCACGCCGCTTCGGCAAGTCGCTGCTGGTCAGCACGCTGCACGAAATTTTTCGGGGAAACAAAGCGCTGTTCAAGGACCTGTGGATCGAGGACAAGATCACTTGGGAGCCGTACCCGGTGATCCGGGTGGACTTCAACGCCATGGACTACCGAAAGCAGTCGCTCGAGCAGGTGCTTTCCCGGCAGATAGACGAGCAAGCGGCAGCCAACGGCATGGCGCTCGACCCCGGCCTCACTGCCAAACAAAAATTCGAGCACCTGCTCGGCGCCCTCGGCAGCGGCGACAAAAAAGCCGTGGTGCTCATAGACGAGTACAACAAGGCCATCACCGATTTTTTGGGCGAGGAAGAGGAACGGATCGGGGAAAACGTGCGCACGCTCAAGAACTTCTACTCCACCCTCAAGTCATTGGATCGCTGCATCCACTTCGTTTTTATTACCGGAGTATCCAAGTACGGGCGGGTGTCCATCTTTTCCGACCTGAACAACCTCAAGGACATCACCATGAACGCCGACTTCGCCTGCCTCTTGGGCTGGACGCAAGACGAGGTGCAGCGCAATTTCCAGCCACACCTCGCCAAGGCAAGCGCAGACATCGGCATGACCATGCCCGCCCTGCTCGACGCGGTGCGATCTTTCTACAACGGCTATTCGTGGGACGGCAAAAACACCGTGTACAATCCCTTTTCCCTGCTCAATTTCTTTGCCGACCGGCGTTTCGCCAACTACTGGTTCACCACCGGAACACCTTCCTTCCTGACGCGGCTCCTCAAGGCCAAACAGGTGCCCGCCTACGAACTGGAGCGCATATCCGGCTCCGACACCCTGTTGGAAAGCGCCGATGTGTCCGCCATTGATCCCGTCTCGCTGCTGTTCCAGACCGGCTACCTGACCATAAAAAAGATAGACAGCTCCCAACCCACCCGGCCCAAATACTTCCTGTCGTACCCCAACGAGGAGGTCAAAAACTCCTTTTTGAAAAACCTGCTGGCTGACTACGCCGACAAGCCCGTGTTCCTCACCGAAAACACGTACACGGACAAGATCCGCGAGGCGCTGGAGGCGGGCGACCTCCAGTCTTTTTTCCGAGTGCTGTCCAGCCTGTTTGCATCCGTCCCGTACCAGATCACCGGCACACAGGAATCCTATTTTCACTCCGTGGTACACGTCGTGCTGACGCTCACGGGCTTTGTGGCACACTCCGAAATCCCCACCAACCAGGGCCGCATGGACGCGGTGCTCGACACGGGCGAACGGGAGTACGTGTTCGAGTTCAAGCTCCGCGAAAGCGCCGACGCGGCGCTGGCCCAAATCCGCCAGCGTGGCTACCCGGAGCGGTTCCGAGCGGCGGGCAAGCCGCTCACCTTGGTGGGCGTGGCCTTCGACGTGGAGGCGAAGAACGTGCGGGAGTGGAAGGCGGAGGACGGCTGACCTGGCACTACCTTCGCTCCCGCTAATCCCGCCACCCCGACCCGCTTCGACATCTACTCACCGTTAAAATTTGTCGTGCCATGAGAACTGTGCTTGCTCTTTTCTTTCTCTTTTTTGTCGTTCCGGTTTTTTCCCAGGATGCGGACTCGCTAACGGTGGATAGCCTGATTGAACTTTCGCAGACATTCGCAAGTAGGCGGGAACTTGACAAGGCATTGGAAGCCCTCGTAGCAGCCGATAAAATTGCCCTGGAGAAATTTGGGCGGGAGTCTGTGCTATACGGGAGCTGTTGCTTCAATCGTGGCCGGGTACACTACCTCAGACGGGAATACGAACAGGCCGAAAAATGGCACCTCGAGTCCAGGGCAATACGCGAAAAAACACGGGGAAAGGAACATGTCGAGTACGCGGATTGCCAATATAATCTGGCGCTGGTAACGCAGAATATGCGACGCTATGCAGAGTCCGAGTCATTGTTTCTGGAAACCAAACGCCTTTACGAGGCCTGCCTGCGAGATTCTGCTCACCCCAATTACACCAGTTGCCTGACCAACCTGGCCGTCCTGTATTACGATACAGAAAAATACGAACAGGCTGTTTCGCTTTACCTGATCGTTAAAAGTATCCTGGAACGAGCGGCAAGAACCGAGAGCATTTCGTATGCCGGAACGCTGATCAACCTGGCCAACGCGTGCAACAACCTGCACCGAAACGAAGAGGCGGAACAATATCTACTCCAAGCCAAGGTGCTTTTCGAGGATAAACTGAAGAATCGCAGCCATCCTTTTTATGCCAATTGCCTCAACACCTTGGCCATATTGTACCGGCAGCGGGGCGACTATGAAAAAGCGGAATCGCTCTACCTCGTGGTACTGACCATTCATGAAAATAGTGTTGGGAAGGAACATCCAGCCTATGCAAATGCCCTGCGCAACCTCGGTATTATGTACACGTTTATGAGAAGTTATGAAAAAGCCGAGCAAGTACTTTTGGAGGCAAAAGGGATACTGGAAAGAACGCTCGGCAAAATGCACCCGGAATATGCAAAATCCTTGGGAAGTTTGGGGGGATTGTACACGTCACTTAATGATTTCCAGAAAGCAGAGTCCATTTACCTCGAAACACTCGTGTATTTTGAAAAAACCGTTGGGAAAGAGCAAAATAATTACGCGATCGGGCTTGGCAATCTGGCGGTGCTATATTTGGAAATGGGCGACTATGCACAGGCAGAGCGCTTAAACTTGGAAGCCTTGGCTATCGAGGAGAAAATCTTGGGCAAGGAAAGCCTGGAATATGCCACGACGCTGAACAACCTGGCGCTTGTGTACGTCGAAATCGGCAACTACAGGAAAGCGGAGGAGTTGAATCTGGAAGCACTGTCTATCAGGGAGAAAATCCTGAGCAAGGAAAACGCGGATTATGCAGGCTCGCTGAACAACCTTGGGAGTGTTTACAGCCATGCAGGCGACCTCGAAAAATCTTTGGTTTTTCACCAGGAAGCCTTGGCCATCAAGGCAAAAACACTCGCCAAAGAAGACCCGAGTTATCTGGGCAGTTTGATCAATGTGGCCAATCTGCTGGTTCAAACGGGCAAAGCGGAAAAAGCCGGGCCTCTGTTTGAGGAAGCCAAGGCCGGCTTCGAATCGTCCAAAAACATCAGCCATCCGTTTTACACGAACTGCCTCGATGGGTTGGCGTACATGTACGAGCGTCTGGGAGATCGGGAAAAAGTGGAGTCCCTGCTTCTCGGCACCTTGAAGATCAGACAGGACATTCAGGGACCTAAACACCCAAACAATGAGTGGGCTTTATCCGGCCTCGCCGATTTGTACGAAGACAAGCACCGTTTTTCGGTCTCGGATTCCCTGATGAGTGCCTTGTCTGTCTTGAAACAGACCCGCCTGGCACACGCCACATCCTATCTGTCGGAACAAGAAATGTCCAACTATATCCACACGTTTCAGGAGCACGGGGACCGCCTGTTCACCTTCCTGTTGGCCCGACAACCATTGCCGACAGCGGGCAGACCATCCGGAACGTTGGCCTCGACGGCCTTCGACCACGCCCTTTTTCACAAAGGATTTCTTCTGACTGCCGCCACACAAGCGCGTTCGGTTTTGGCGGAGCACCCGGAGTATGCGGATGTGTATTTTCAACTCAAGTCCTATCGCCGCCGCCTTGCAGCCGAATATGCCAAACCAGCAGCCGAACAAAAGGGGGTGGCCGATCTGGAGGAGAAGGCCAATGCCGCCGAAAAAGAGCTCGCCCGCGCCCTTGCCGGCTATGCCGAGGGCACGCGGCCGGTCAGGTGGAAAGAGGTACAGATGAAGTTGGAGCCTGATGCTGCCGCAATTGAATTTGTTCGATTTGGCGTACTGGCTCGAAATCCAACAGACAGCGCGATGTATGGCGCCCTATTGCTCCGTGCTGACTGGGAGAGTCCCGAGTTTGTTCCCCTCTTCGAAGAAAAATCCCTCGACTCCCTCCTCTACAGCTCGGGCGAACGCCGCGCCGATTACGTCAACCACCTCTATTCCCTCGCCGGCCGCAGCGCCACACCCATCGGAAAGCCGCAAAAAACGCTGTACGACCTACTCTGGAAACCGCTCGAAGCGCACCTGCAGGGTGTGCAGACGATCCACTACTCCCCTTCCGGCCTGCTCCACCGCCTCAACCTCGCCGCCATACCGATCAACCTAGACTCCGTACTGGGCGACCGCTACCGCCTCGTCGAACTCGGCAGCACCCGGCAATTGGTCGTCCCCGCCACCGTCCAGCCCGCTGCCAACGATGCCCTGCTCTTCGGCGGCATTGCCTACGACGCAGATACCACCGCCATGTCCCAGGCCAACGCTGCGTTCGATTCCATCGCCATCGCCAGCCGAGGGGAATTGAGTTTTTCCTACACCGATTCCACCCTGCGCGTCGGCACCTGGAGCGCCCTGCCGTTCACCGATCGCGAGGTGGGAAGCGTGGAAAAAACGCTGAAGGCCGCGGGGTTCCAAACCAGCACCCGCCGGGGGGACGCCGCCACAGAGGAGGCGCTAAAATCCATCAGCAATAGTCACGGGGTGACTTCGAGTCACCCCGTGACCGGCTCGCCGCGTGTGTTGCACATCGCCACGCACGGTTTCTTCTTTCCAGACCCTGCCGCCGACCGTCAACCGTCCACTGTTGACCGGGAGCCGACGTTCAAATTAAGCGACCACCCCATGATCCGCTCCGGCCTCCTCCTCGCCGGCGCCAACCACGCCTGGCAGACCGGCAAACCCCTGCGCGAAGGCATGGAGGACGGCATCCTCACCGCCTACGAGATCAGCCAGATGAACCTGTCGAACACCGAACTCGTCGTGCTCTCCGCCTGCGAAACGGGACTGGGCGACATTCAGGGCAACGAGGGAGTGTACGGCCTGCAACGGGCGTTCAAGATCGCCGGGGCGAAGTACCTGATCATGTCGCTCTGGCAGGTGCCCGACAAACAGACCTCTCTGCTGATGACCACGTTTTACAAAAAATGGCTGGAGGAGAAGATGGCGATTCCGGAGGCGTTTCGGGAGGCGCAGAAGGAGTTGCGGGAGGCGGGGCTGGACCCGTACCAGTGGGCGGGGTTTGTGCTGGTAGAGTGAAACTCAACCTTTCTCAAACCACTTCAGCCCCGCCACGCCCGCCAGAATGAGCAGCAAAAAAAACACCTGCGGCCAGCTCCAAGTGGCTTTCAGGATGCTCACGTCCACCACTTTGGTCAGCACCAGCGCCAGGCCCATCCACGCTGCGAACGCCGTGGAGGGCGGGATGCCTTTCATTGCCATGGAAAAAAAATAGATGTTGCCCAGTCCGAAAAAAATGTAGCCCAGCAGCGGCAGCAGTGCGAGCCAACCCTCCAGTTCTGTAAACAGCCGGGTGATATGGTAGGACATGATTTTTTTGAAATCCAGCAACTTCAGGCTGTATATCCAGCAAACCTCCAGAAACGAGGCGACGATCAACGAGACCCAAGGGTTCATGGCGCAGTACGGGAAGGTTTGGATACGGGTGTCTTGCCGTCCTGGTTCCGGGCGGCGGCTTTGTTCCACCAGCGTGCCAGCGTCTGCGGCCATTCGATGTACGGTTTCAGCCACGGCAGGTTTTCCACTTTTTTCACATCGAAACGCCAAAACGAAAACCAGTGCTGCAGGAAATAGTCGCGCGGATACTCGTACGGCAGCCCGAACTCGCGGGGTTTGAACAACTGGTGTTTGAACGGCTTGAGGCCAGGCAAAAAGCCCGTGCCGAAAATCCAATCGAAAAAGGCAAACTTGGTGGCGTAGTTGGCGTAAAATACCTCCTGGTGATTGGCGTGGTGCCACTGGTGCATTTCCGGGCCGTTGATGACGTACTGGAATTTGCCCGTTTTGGCATCAATGTTCGCATGGATCCACATGCCCCACATGGCATCGAGCAGGGCCTTGATGGGCACCACCACGGCGGCCGTTTCCACGTCGAGCAAAAAGATGATGGGCGCGAACTCGATCGTCTGGTTGATGACGATCTCCAGCACGTGCGAGCGCGAGCCGGCCAGCCAGTCCACCGTTTTTACCGAGTGGTGTGCCTCATGCGTGCGCCACAAAATCTTGCTGTTGTGCTGCCAGCGGTGGAACCAGTAGATGTACAGATCGTGCGTGAACAAAAAGAACAGCACCAGCGCCCAGATCGGCCAGTGCGAAAGGTAGCCTCCCTCTGCTATGCCCAGCGCGTGCTCCGACGGCGCGATGACGTAGTCGAAGATCAGGATTTTCAGAAAATAGCTCTGGATCAGGGTGTACCACACCATGTCCAGCCACCAGCCTTCGCGGAAAAACTTCATGCCCTTCGTGTACGGGAAAAACCGTTCGAGGGTGATCATGAAAGCCATCCAGCAAAGAAGTATGGTCGTGGTTAGGACGACAAGAGACATTTTGAATTGATTCGATTAAGTCCGAATGATTCGATTGATTTGATTGATTTGATTAGCCGAGTGCGAGGGGATGGGACACGGATGACACAGATGAGACACGGATTTTCACTGATCTAATAAATCAAAAAGAAAAATCCGTGCAAATCCGTGTCTCATCTGTGTCATCCGTGACCCATCCTACCGCACCCGCCGCAGTTTCTGCCGCTGCCCCACCTCGCTGTCGTACACTTTTTTCACCCCGTCGCCCATGGCTGCCTCGATGTCGCGGATGTCGCGTACTAGGCGCGACATGCCGGCCGGCTCCACCGAAGCAGCCTGGTCGGAGCCCCACATGGCGCGGTCGAGCGTGACGTGGCGCTCCACGAAGCAGGCGCCCATGGCCACGGCGGCCAGGGTGGGCGCAAGCCCCGTCTCGTGGCCCGAATACCCGATGGGCACGTCGGGGTACAATTGCCCGAGCGTGTGGATCATGCGCAAATTTAGTTCGTTCACGGCACAAGGATACGCCGAAGTGGCATGCGCGAGGAGCAGATTGTCAGTGCCGATCTGGTTCACCGCGCCGGTGATTTCCTCCATCGTGGACATGCCGGTCGAGATGATGAGCGGCTTGCCGGTGGCTTTTTTCTTTTTGAGCAAATCAATGTCCGTCAGCGACGCCGAGGCGGCTTTGTACAGCGCCACGTCGAACTGCTGCAGGAAATCCACCGAAGGCTCGTCCCAGCAGGAAGCGAACCAGGTAATGTGGTGCTCCTTGGCAAACTTGTCAATGGCGGCGTATTCGGCTTCGCCAAACTCGACCTTGTAGCGGTAGTCAATGTAGCGCATGCGGCCCCAGGGAGTGTCGCGCATGATGTCCCATTGGTCGCGGGGCGTGCAAATTTCCGGAGTGCGCTTTTGAAACTTCACCGCGTCGAAGCCGGCTTTTGCCGCTTCTTCCATGAGTTTCAGGGCGATGTCGAGCGACCCGTTGTGGTTGATGCCGATCTCGGCGATGAGGAAACAGGGTTGACCTGTGCCGATCACCCGGCCATTTTTGAGTGTGTATGTGGTCATAACGAAATTTGTGTTCGGAGTTGAATAATTTGTTCGGCGAACTCGCGAAAAGCGCCCCGGCCGCCATCGGATTGACAAACGTACTGCACCACGGCCTTTACCTGCGGCATGGCATCGGCGGGACAGGCGCTCAGCCCGACCAATTGCAAAATTTCCAGGTCGTTCATGTCGTCGCCGATGAACGCAACCTCGTCGGCCCCAAGTCCATGGTGTTCCAGAATGGTTTGCAACTGCGCCGCCTTGTTTTTGATTCCGAGGTACAGGTGCGTCATTTTCAGTTTTTCGGCCCGGCGTGCCACGATGGCCGAGTTTTCCCCGGTCATGATGCCGGTGTCCACACCGCACAGGTTGCGCAAACGCTCCACCCCCATGCCGTCGCGGATAGAAAAACGCTTCAGTTCCTCGCCTTGGGCGGAATAGTACACGCCGGCATCGGTGAGCACACCGTCGCAGTCGGTCAACAAGAGTTTGATTTTGTTTGCTTTGTCTGTCATCTTTTTGTGTCACAAGTGAATTACATCGCCGTCCAGCCCCCGTCCACCACCAAATTCGCGCCGGTCATGTAAGCCGAGGCATCGCTCGCCAGAAACACCAAGGCGCCCCGGTAATCGGTCGGCTGAGCCATGCGCCCGAGGGCGGTTTTTTGGCTGTAGTTTTTCACAAAAAAAGGTTCCTGATTGTTCTCCACGCCACCGGGCGAGAGGGTGTTCACCCGCACGCCGCTTTTGCCCCAGTAGGCTGCCAGGAAGCGAGTGAAATTGATGACGGCTCCCTTGGTTGCCGGGTAGGCGGGCGATTTGTAAAACGTCTGCTCGCCGCGCTCGTTCCGGTAAATACTCTGGTCGGGGCCGACCATGCCGTAGGTGGACGCCACATTGATGATGCTGCCGCTACCCTGCCGGGCCATGACCGTGCCGAACACCTGCGCACACAGAAACACGCCCGTCACGTTCACGTCGAGCGATTTTTGCCACATATCCAGCGGGTAATTTTCAAACATGGACTGGGTAGCGGCCATGGCCGGATTTTCAAACATGTCGTTGATGGCGGCATTGTTCACCAGCACGTCAATCGAGCCGTATTTGTCCACGATGACATCGCGGGCGCGTTCGAGCGAAGCCTTGTCGGTCACATCCACAGCGACACCGAGGTGCCGAGGCCCCAGTTCGGCAGCCAGCGCAGCACAAGCCTCCGCCTGCACGTCGGCCACGACGACATTGGCGCCCGCTTCGGACAAGGCCCGGCAGTGTTCGCGCCCGATGAGGCCGCAGGCGCCGGTCACGATGGCCGTTTTGTTTTTGAGAGAGAAAATGTCCATTTTCTAGCGATGAGCGATGAGTGATGAACGATGAGTGATTTTAGTGATGAGCGATGAGTATCGTAGAGTCCTCGTGACTCATCGTTCATCACTCATCGCTCATCACTCATCACTAATTTCAATACTTCGTTTTCCGGAAAACCATTTCCAGCACTTCGCCGCGCAGGTAGTTCGCCGGGTTGCCGCTTTCGACGGCGGCTTTGAGCACCGGCAGGGCATCTTCGTAGGCGTGCAGGGTGTAGTCAATGTCGGCATCGGTGTGGCTGAAACTCATGTTGTGGAAACCGCCCCAGAGCACGCCGCGTTTGAGCATTTCCTGCTGCAGGAGCGTTTTGAGCACGAGCGGGTCGCCGCCCTTGTCGCTGAACGTGACGATGCCGCGGCAGTCGAATCCGCCGCAATTGGTGATATGCTCCAGTTGGAAACGCGCCGCTAAGGCGTTGTAGCCGTCCTTGAGTTTTTTGCCCTGCTTGGCCAAATGCGCGGGCACATTTTTCTCCTTGATTTCCTGAATGGTAGCGATGGTAGCCGCCAGCGAGAGCGCCTCGCCGCCGAAGGTGGTGAAAATAAATACGTCGTGCTCGCCCCGGCTGATCACGTCCTTGCGCCCGGTGAGGAACGACACGGGCATGCCGTTGGCCACGGCCTTGGAGAAACAAGCGAGGTCGGCCTGCACGCCGAAGTACTCCTGCGCGCCGCCAACCGCCACGCGGAAGCCGCTCCACATCTCGTCGAACACGAGCAGCGAGCCGTTTTCGCGGGTCAGGCGGGCGACCTCTTGCAAGAAGTTCTCGTGAGGCGCCTCAAACACGTACGGCTCGAGGATGACACAGGCCACATCGTCGTCCAGCACGGCGCGCAGGCTGTCGAGGTTGTTGTAGGAAAAAGTTTTGGTCAGTTGACGCACGGGTTCGGGGATACCGGCATTGCGCAAGGTGGTGGCGATGTACCAGTCGTGCCAGCCGTGGTAGCCGCAGCACACCACTTTGTTGCGGCCCGTGTGTGCCCGCGCGAGGCGCACGGCGGCAGAGGTCACGTCGCAGCCGGTTTTGGAAATGCGCACGCTCTCGGCGTATGGCACGGTTTGCTGCACCAGTGCGGCGGCCTCGTACTCTAGTCGGTGCATGAGCGAAAACGTGATGCCCTTTTCCAGTTGCTCGCGGATGGCGTTGTCCACCCGCTCGTAGCAGTAGCCGAGGGAAATAGGGCCGATGCCCATATTGTAGTCAATAAACTCGTTGCCGTCCACGTCCCAGACACGGGCGCCTTTGCCGCGCTCGAGGTACACAGGGGCCATGTTGCGGCTCCACTGCCCGGGGCCTTTGGCCAAGGTTTGTGAAACCGGGTGCATGATTTCTTTGGCCTTCGCCAAAATTTCAAGCGAGCGGGTGATGTCGGGGTAGTTGGCGTTTAATGAAACTGTGTTGGGCATATTTTCGATTGATTCGATTGATTTGATTGATTCGATTTCCGAATGCGAGAGGATGGGACACGGATTGGACGGATTAGACACGGATTTTCACCGATCAAAAAAATCAAAAAGAAAAATCCGTGAAAATCCGTGTCTCATCCGTGTCATCTGTGTCCCATCTATCTACGTCCGTGTCCCATACAATCACGCTCGCAAGATCGCGGCGGCAATTTTTTCGGGTGTGAAACCTTCGTACTCCAGCACTTCCGGCAGCCGTCCGGGTTTGAACCACTTTTCCCGAAGGGCCAGCGGCAGCACATCGGCGGTTTGGCGGTGGCGCAGCAGGGTTTCGGCCACGATGCTGTACAGGCCGCCCGTCAGCAGGTGGTCTTCGATAGTGACCAAACGTTTGGAGCCGGCGGCGGCATCGAGGATGGCCTGCTCGTCCACGGGCTTGAGGCTGCGCATGTTGACCAGGCCCACGCTCAGGCCGTTTCCTTCCAGAATTTTCGCCGCCCGGCGGGCTTCTTCAAACAGGTACCCGTACACGAGCAGGGTCACGTCGGCGCCTTTGGACACCACTTCGGCCTTGCCGATCTGGAAAGGGGCGTGCTGGAAATCCGTTTTCCGAACGATGAGCCGCACGTACGCCGGATCGGGCGATGCCCAGATGGCGGGCAGCATGGCGAGCATGTCGGCCTCGTCGGCGGGACAAAAAACCGTCATGCCCGGGATGCCGCGCATGAGCGCCACGTCCTCGATGGCCTGGTGCGTGGGGCCGTTGCCGTCGGACAGGAAGCCGGCGATCCAGCTGCTCAGTTTGACCGGCAGGTGGGCGATGCCCACGTCGGTGCGCACGAACTCGTAGGCGCGGTAGATGAGAAACGGCGCAAGGGCATGGCAGATCGGGATGCGCCCGCGCAGGGCCAGCCCGGCAGCGGTGCCGATCATGGTTTGTTCGGCGATGCCCACGTCAATAAAACGCGGGCCGAGCACGGGCGGCAGTTCGCGCACGACCGCGCGGTTTTCGGCGGTCATCACCACGATGCGCTCGTCGGCGAGCGCGGTTTGTTTGATAAGTTCCTGGTAGTTCATGTGTGGTTAGCGTACGGTTAGGGTTTCGGAGGTGAGGTCGGCCTGGGCTTCGCCGTGCAGTTCGCGCACGAGCGCATCCACCTCGTCGTGGGTGAAATTGCAGAACCAGCGGTCGGCACGCGCCTCGATGCTGGGCACGCCCTTGCCGCGCATGGTATCGGCAATGATGACGCTCGGTTTTTCGGGGTGGAACGGCAGGCGGCCAAACGCTTCCTGCATTTGCATGAAGTCGTGCCCGTCAATGCGGGCGACGGCGCAACCGAACGCCTCGAATTTGGCGGCGAGCGGTTCGAGCGGGATCAGGTCTTCGGTGCGGATATTGGCCTGGAAATGGTTGCGGTCCACCACGATCGTGAGGTTGTTCATCTTGTAGGCGGAGGCCACGAGCAGGGTTTCCCACACGGAACCTTCGTCCAGTTCGCCGTCGCCGGTGATGACGATCACGCGGTTTTCCTTGCCGCGCAGTTTGTTGTCCATGGCAATACCGAGGCCCACGGCGGGCAGGTGGCCCAGCGAGCCGGAGTGGAACTCGATGCCGGGGATGTTCCGGTTGGGGTGCCAATAGATGGAATCCTGGGGACTGAGGTGGTTTTGCAGGCGTTCCTTTTCGATCCAGCCGATTTCGGCAAAGGTGCCGTACAGGGCGGGCACGTCGTGGCCTTTGGACAGTAGCAAGAAATCGCGGTCGGGGTCGTCGAGGCGGTCGCGGTGCACGCGCAGGAAGCCGGAGTACAGAAACACGATCAGGTCGGTACACGAGAGGGAGGCGCCGGTGAAGCAGCCGCCGTCGGTGGACAGGTGTAGGATGTGTTCGCGTACGCGGAGGGCGCGGGCTTTGAGTTCGTTGATGTGCATGTTAATTTTGTATTGTGGCTTTGTCATTCCGCAGGAATCCGTCCGCTCTACGGGGAAGCATCGAGCCACGCCTTCCGTAGAGCGGACGGGCCTCTTCGAGGTGACAACCGTAGCGTGGACGGATTCCTTCGGAATGACAAAATCATAATTGCTTGGTTTGTTCGGCAGTCACGGTTTTCAGTTCATCAAGATGGTTTCGGTACCAGTTCACACCGGCGTATCGGTTGTTCAGGGCAAAAATTTCGGGGTGTTTATCGGTCAGGTTAAGGATGTCTTGCAGGCCGAACCGCGGATTTTCCGGGTACAAATGTTCATAAACAGTCCGGATAAAAGCGAAATCTTCTGGATAATCAATTGTCCAGCGGTGGCTCATGGAATAGTCCAGCCCGGTTTCCCACGCGATGTTTCCGATGGAAAACAGGTTGGGGTTTTCCCAAAAATACGGCGTGGTGTGCTCGCGTTCGAGGGGGCGTTGGGCTTCCGTCCAGGCTTTGTTCAGGGCGGCCATGGACATGATTTCCACGTCGTTGCCGTCGGGGTATGTAGCGGGGTGCAGGTTGCCGGCGTAGTCGAACTTGTTTTCGAGAAAAAAGTCGAGCACGCGGTCCACAACGGCGGGATCAATCAGCGGGCAGTCGGAGGGGATTTTGACCACGGCATCCGCGCCGAACAGCAGTCCGGCCCGATAGTGCCGGTCGAGCAGGTCGTGGACGCTGCCCCGGTAGCAATGCAGGCCGTGTTGGGTGCAGAGGGCTTCGATGGGATCGTCGGATGCGTCGGTCGTGGTGGCCACGACCACGGTGCCCGCCAGCGACGCGGCCTGCACGCGTTCGATCATGCGTACCAGCAGGGGTTGGCCGAGAATATCCAGTAGGACTTTGCCGGGCAGGCGGGTGGAACCGGTGCGGGCCTGAACGACGGTGACGATGTTGCTCACGCCGGTTCCAGGGTTTGTCGGCGTTCGAGGCTGCGCACGAATGCCGGTCCGTTGCCGTCGAAGTGAATGAATTTCCGACACACCTCTGCGATGTTCAGCGCGGAGGTGCCGTTGTTTTGTTCAGGGGCCAAGCCGTACAGCATGTCCACGTCGAAGTAGGAATGGACTTTTTTGCCTAAAGCGATGCCCACATACACAAGCGTGGAGTACTGCGTGATCAGTTCGCAACAGTTGGCGATCATATCGTTGGAATTGCCTTCGGTGTAGATACGGGCATCGTCGCCGAACACGGATTTTATCTCGCGGATGGCACGTTCACGGATTTCGTTCGGGTGCAGCTTGAATAGCACCGGTCGGCGGGCAACGATGTGCTTGCACTTGTGCAAAAAACCGATACGATCGTCGTGCCGAAAGCACTCGCGAATGTCGGAAGTGGCCACCAACACATAGTCCCGATGAGGGAAATCGTTGTTCAGGTGCTGTCGGACGTTGTCGAAGTTGGGCATACCGGTCACCACGATTTTGTCCCGGTCGGTACCCATATTGGTGAAATAGTCCTTATAGCCTTTTGAAGCCACACAGTACAGGTCGCAGAGATTGGAGGAGCCGTTCAGCGCCGTGCTCATGGCAAAGTACCGGGGGATGACGCGCGACTTTTTTACGAAACGTGCCCAAGGGGTCACTTCGTCGGTCATGCCTTCCTGCACCCACAAGGTCTTGCCCTTGCGCAGCTTGCGCGGCACGATCAGATCGGAGCAAAGCACGGCGAGGTCATAGCGGTGTTGCTTGCCCATGTAGTCCACGCGCAGGTTGTGCTCTTGCAAATACCGGTCGGCCCTTTCTTTGAAATGCCCCGACATGATGGTTTTTTCCATCAGATTGGCCCAGAGGGCAAATTTTTCGCCAAGGGAGTCGGGGTAAAACTGGGTGAAGAAGCAGTCGAAATCCTCCTGCAAGTAGGAGGATATCTGGTGCATCTGCGAGGTCTGGTTGGGCGAGCCTACGATGAAAAGTATCTTCTTTTTCTCTTTCATTCGAGCCGGAAAATTGTGGCGGCAAAGGTAAAACGCACGGACTGAACAGAGGAACCAATAATTGGCCGGACAGTTTAAACGATTGTTAAATTTTTGAAAAAAGCGAAGGGGAAAAGCGATGTGCCAACGACAGGATGTGCCATCTGCTCAAAAAAAACATAAAATATTCGCAAAGTATGGACTGACGTTTTACCTTTCTCGGTAGTTGCGAATGAAAATGGCAAACAAATGCCAATAGGGTCCTTACCTGAATTGCTCGAGGAAGTACGCAAGGGCAATGCCCGTGGCGAGCTGTTGTTCTACAAGTTGTTGGAACGACATTGCTACCCCTCGGTCAGGGCATTCGTTCGGGCAAGAGGAGGGCAAGACGAAGATTCCCGATCTGTGTTCAATCATGCCTGCACCGTTCTCTGGGAAAAAATCGTGGCAAAACAATTTGAACTCAATAATTTGACCGACACACACCCCCATTCCGACCAGATGCGCGCCTTTGTCATGAAAGTGGCCAAGAACCAGTTTTTCAATATGATTCGGTCAAAGGGACGCATCGTTTACCTGCCAGATGACGAGTTTGCCGGGCTGAAAGATGCGAACGTGCCCACCGAACATGTGGACACGCTGTACCGGGCCGCTTGGCAAGTGACACAGGAGATGGAGGAGCCGTGCCGCTCTCGACTGTCCGATAGGTTCGCCAAAAAGTTGACGTACGCGGAGATAGGACGGAGCGGGCATTCGGCTGCTTCCGCCAAAGCCATCCGGAATTCTGTGGTGGCCTGCGTGCTGGCTTTGCTGGCAAAGGTGTACGAGTCGCTGACAACAAGTGAAGCACAGCGCATACTGGAGGATATGGCCGAAGAAGCAGCCAGATCAATGCCGGAACCCTGCAAATCAATGCTCGGCCGGTATTATCTGGAAGGCATGAAACAAACGATGGCCGGAATCGCCGGTGCATTCGGGTACAAAAACGAACATGTGGCACGCACGGCCAAGTACGAGTGCCTGAAGGAACTGAGCCTTTCCATCTGTGCCAAACTCTTGGAAAACCCTGAAACCAAAACAACTTAAGCACGACAACCATGCTGCACATTGACCAGAATATATTCGAAGAAATTGTCCGCTATGAAGAAGGCGGGCTTGATGACGCGGAGCGGCAGGCCCTTGCCCAAAAATTGCAGACCGACCCGGAATACCGCCGGCATCAGGCGTACTACCAGGTCGTTGTTCGGGCAATAGGCCGGGCCGCACTTGCCGCAAAGATGGACCGGATGCAGGAGCAGGAACCGTCGCCGGACGACATCGCCGCCGTGGACAATCTGCTCCATCGCGACCGTCGCATCGCATCGTGGCGGAAGGCAGGCTACCGCATCGCATTGTTCATGCTCGTGGCGGGCGCCTTTTGGGCAGGGCGCGTGACTGCCCCCGTGCCGGAGTGCCCACCTGCCGCGCCTCCAATGATCGAAGAGCCGGAAATCCCGGTAGCAGCCTCCGGCGCCGACTTTTTGCTCCGCATTCCCTCTGCCGAAATGGAGCAGTCGGAACGGCAGATAGCTTGGCAGGTACACGACGGCCCGGACCTGGAATACCAGTTCCGGCAGGGCAACCTCAAGTTGTTCGTGCCCCGGAAGATGGAAACGGAGTTCCGAAGAAACCCGCCGCTGTGGATAGCACGGAAAGACGGCGGCAAAGAGCATCATTTCATAAAATTCAACAACCGCTTTTTCAGCCTCATTCCCAGCGATACGCAGCAGCCGTTGATGCTTACGCGAAACGAGGAAATACCGAAACTATTGGAATAACATACCGCCCAATGGGACACAGAATTGCCGGAACGTCAACAATTCCGGCACCTGCGTTTGGCGGCAACACCGACTGCCATGCAGATGCGACTTTTATTCCTGACCGCCCTCCTGTGCGCTGTTTTCAGTGCCGAAGGGCAAAACGCGCCGCTGCCCGAGGATTCCACTGCTTACGAACAAGCAGCCACTTACCCGTATTTCCCGCTCGATCCCCGAGGCGGCGACATCCCCTTCCGAAGGAACCTCAAATCATTTTGCCCCAGGCCCAGCGACCAAGGCAATACCAACCGCTGTGTGGGCGATGCGCTTGCGCATCTACTTGCGATATGCGTCTCGCAGCGCTGCCAAATACATTCTCCAGGGGAACACGCTTTTTCGGCTTCCTTCATTTTCAACCTCGTCAAACTGGATGAAAAAGGCGCCAACGGCGCATACGTCTCGCACGGGCTAAAGTTGCTGAAAGATACCGGGGACTGTTCCCGGGCGTTTTTCTCCAACGCACACCCGGTCAGAAAAAAGCCCGGAAAAGAGGTCGTGGCGAAGGCATTGCCTTTCCGCATCGCGCTGTTCGAAAAACTGTTCTCCACAAAAGCGCCGTACAGAGAGAAGCTCGACCAGTTGAGAACGAGCCTGGCGAACAACCAACCGGTGGTGGTGGCCATGTTTGTGCCAGCAGATTTCAAGAATCGGAAACACCCGATTGATGCCGATGCCTGGTCTTCCCGGGTGCCGAAGAACGGGCACGCCATGGTACTCGTCGGCTACGATGAGGAAACACGCACATTTGAAATCCTGAACAGCTACGGCAACCAATGGGGCGACAAAGGTTTTTTCAAAATCGGGTACGACGACCTCGTCGCGAACCTGGGGTTTGCCTACCACATAGAACTGCCGGAGGATTTCCGATGCGCCTTCGACAAGTGACGGGGCGACTGCCAGTCACCCCGTCACGATCTGCCGAACCAACACTTAAAAACATGGAATCTCGACTTTTTTGCTCGTCCATTTTGCTCGCGTTGTTCTTTTCCTTTTCAAACAAAGCGATCGGTCAGCATGCCTCTCTGCGCATTTGCGACAGCCTGAACAAACAAAGTGATGCGTACTTTGCCAAAGGAGAGTACCGAAAAATGCTCGAAACCACGGAAGCCGCCGTGAAAACGTGCAAGGGGTGCCAGCCCGAACACCCCGAAAAATACATAACCGCACTTAGCACCCACTCCGTTTCGCTCGATATGCTCGACCAACTTGACGAGGCGCTTGCGGCCATTCAAGCCGCCCATGAACTCATTCTTCCTATCAAAGACGAACACTTGTCGCTGTATGCATCGGTACTGAACAACATGGGATCGGTATATCAAAGCCTTATCAAGTTTGACAAGGCATTGGATTGTTTCGCAAAATCATTGGAGATAGAAAAAAATTTAGGCAGGCAAGATTCCATTAGCTATGCCCACACTTTATGGAATATGGGCGACCTATATCCCAGAATGGGTTTTGATGAGAAGGCTCTAAAATGTTATTTGGAAGCAAACCAGATCGTTCACAAATTATTGGATTCCACCGATGATCGCTATGCGATTTCATTTCACAAATTGGCAATTTTTTACTACAACTGCGATTTGCACGAGCTAGCCTTGCAACATGCACTCGAGGCAACAAGATTGAGAAAAAAAAATTTAGGTGACGACAATCCAGACTATGCAAGCAGCATGAGTTTATTGGGATTGGCATACGAAGGTTTGTTTCAACCAGATTCTGCACTGTATTACTTTCTCAAGAGTGCTGAAATACTCAAAAGACATGTGGGGGATCATCATACAGAATACCTTCTGCGAATGAAGTGGGCCGCAAATGCCGCCAAAACATTGAAAAAATATGATCAAGCATTTGCTTATTACCTAGAGGTGTTGAAAAAAACTGAAGAAGCATTCGGAGCAAATCACCTCTACTATGCCCGCATTCTCAACGATTTTGGCTCTTATTATCTTCAACGAGGCGAACTCAAGACCGTGGACTCGCTCTCGTTTTTGTCACTTAATATAAAAGAGCAATTTTATGGGAAAGACAACGACGAGTACGAAAAATCCGCGCACAACTACGCCATCGTCAAGGATAAACGCGGAGATTTTCCTGCCGCTTTCCAGTACTATCAGGAATCCAGCACCTTGCTCCACCACAAGATCGAACGGAATTTCGGCGTGCTGAACGAGCAGGAAATGGAGGTGTTTTTGAACCATACCCTTCTGAAAAAATTCGAGACAATAAACTATTTTGTCTCCAAAGCCTGTCGTCAGGTGCCGGAATCGGTCGCCATGATCTACGACAACGCCCTGGCCCTCAAAGGCCTTCTGCTGCAAAACAACCAATCCTTGCATGCCTCGATCCGAGATTCGAACGACCCCGCGTTGACCGCCAATTTCGACCACTGGTTGGACCTCCGCAAAACACTTGCGGGCCAAAGCCAACTTCCACTGGCGCAGCGCCGAAACATGGACAGCCTGACGAATGTGGCGGGCGAACTGGAACGTTCGCTGCTGTCCCGTTCGGAGGCGTTCAACACCAGGCGCCCTCAAGTGAACTGGAAGCAGGTACAGGCAAATTTGCAGCTCGACGAAGCCGCCATCGAGTTCATCCACTTCCGGCATCTCGAAACCAGAAACCGGGACAGCGTGCTGTACGCCGCGCTCGTAATTCGCCCTTCATACGCCTACCCACAGTTAGTGGTGCTGACCGACCGGAAAAACCTGGAACGGCATCTTGACACCGCCGTTTTTCCCACCCAACGATATGTCAACCAAATCTACTCGCCCAAACTTTTCAGGCTCATCTGGCAACCGCTCGACAGCCTGCTGACCGGGGTCAAAAAAGTGTACTACGCACCGTCGGGCTTGCTGTATCGAATCGCGTTTCCCGCCATCATGCGGGATGACAGCGCCCGCCTCGCCGACAAATACCAACTTGAATACATGAGCAGTACCCGCAATTTGGTGCTGCAAAAAAGGCGGAGACTTACCGCTTGGCAGAATGCTGTCCTGTTCGGCGACATCGCCTACAACTCCCCTGCCGCAGACGACTGCCTCGAACGCCCTTCGGGCAGTGCGGGCGCCGACACATCCACGGTAGATTCCAACCGCGACGCATTTGCCGATTGGTCAAAAGAAAAAAACCGCGGATGGGCGTACATCGAAGACTCGACCCGGAGCGTCCGGTTCGATTCGCTGCCCTTCACGAAACCAGAAACCGCGCGCATCGGGAAAATATTGAACGATCACGGTGTGGAAGTGGCGCTGTCAACGGGATGCGGCGCCAGCGAGGAATGTGTCAAATCGCTCGAAATTCCGGGGCCATCGCCATCGGTCGTTCACATCGCCACGCATGGCTATTGGTTCTCCGAAAAAAGTTCGATCAAACTGGACTCCTCCCATTCGGAATTGCGCAAACGGGAACTGTTCCACCAGGCCGCCAACCCCCTGATCCGCACCGGCTTGGCCCTCGCCGGGGCGAACCTCGCCTGGGAAAAGGGAATATCCGACCCGTCAAGGGAGGACGGCATCCTCACGGCGTACGAAATCAGCAACATGAACCTAAGCAACACCAACCTCGTCGTGCTCTCTGCCTGTCAGACCGCACTTGGCGAAATTCGGGGCGGCGAAGGGGTGTTCGGCTTGCAGCGGGCTTTTAAAATGGCCGGGGCCGACTACCTCCTCCTCACCTTGTGGAATATCCGGGACGGAAACGAAACCGTGGAGTTTGTCACGACTTTTTATGAAAAGTGTCTGACAGGAAAACCCGTAAAACAGGCATTTTACGAAACGCAGGAGACCATGCGGACGAAACACCCCGACCCGTACTTCTGGGCAGGATTCGTGCTCGTGGACTGACCGAGACATGTCGCAAATTTTTTTTCCTCCAACGGACTGACATTTTTCCTCCAACGGTAGAATGTAAGTGAAGCGTCGCAAGACAACACTTTCATCAACTTAACTCTGCCGTTATGAACAATTCAAAATGTCTCCGTTTGGCCATGTTTGCCGCCCTTGCAGTGTCTTTTTTCACGCAGACCGCCTGCAAAAAAGAAGCACCAGTAGCCTCATTTGTCGCGAACAAAACAACGGCTACCGTCAAAGACACCATTACCTTCACGAACACCTCGCTGAACGCCCAGTCCTACGAATGGGACTTTGGCGACGGCAACCAATCCGCAGCGGAAAACGCGCAGCACCAGTACAAGAAGCCGGGCGATTATACCGTCAAACTTGTTGCCAAAGGCGAAGGCGGCACGGACGAGGCCATCCAAATCCTGCGCATTGACATAGTGCTGCCCCTCGCCGGTTTTTTCATCGCCTCAAACGATTTATTGGCTCCTGCAAACCTGAAATTCAGCAATACCTCGCAGGATGCCACACACTACGAATGGGATTTCGGCGACGGCAACACATCTGCCGAGGAAAACCCAGAACATGTCTTCGATAAGATCGGGACATACGCCGTCACCTTGAAAGCAGTCGGAGAATTTGGCGAAGCCACGGTGACAAAAACCGTGAGTATCGGGGCCTCGATAGTTCCAGGCGTATCCGTCGAAGGTATTGCTGTCGGTTCCACCTTTTTGTCCATAAAAAACGCCTTGGGTGGACAGCCCTTCAAGCACTATACCAGTGTTACTTCCAACGGAGTGGTTCATTTGATTGATTATTCAGACCTCGGGCTGATATTCGGGTTTGTCAATTCCTCGCTCCTGCTCCACGACAACGAGGCTACGATCTGCATTTTTGCCGAAAGCCCTTGCAAGGGCGGCACCGAAAAAGGCATCGTGGTCGGAAGTAGCATGGCAGACGTAAAAGCCACGTATGGAAGCCCTGTCATCAGCAATTCAAACCACACCTATTCATATCCTGCATTGGGAATAGATTTTTATTGGGGAACCGGTAACACCCCTGTCGCCGTGTATTGGATGTTCGTGTACAAAAAGAACGGATTCCAGCAAGAGACGATTTACAATCAGTTGGTGAAAATGGTATCGGAAAACAAATAAACCCGATGGATTCCAGTTGCGCGAGATTGGCCCTTGGAGAGCGCCCTTTCTTTTGGCGTTTTCAGGGGTAATCTCGCGCAACTTGTTTCAACATCCTCAAAACTCCACCCGCCAGCTCAGCACCGGAATCAACGGCGTCTGGTCCCAGTACCGGACCGTCCGGCTCTTGTCGTCGTAGTAGCGCCCGAAGTAGTTGGCCCGGTTGGTGGCGTTCTGGATGTCGAGCGCCAGCGTGGTGGTCAGGTGCTTGTAGTTGCGTTTGATCTTGAGGCCCAGGTCGAGGCGGAAGTAGGCGGGCAGTTGTTCCGAAAAGGCGCGGCTGTCGTCGCGCACGGTCTCGCCTTTTTCGATGGAGGCCACCAGGTCAATCGGCGTGTCGTGCTGCCCACCCATCCAGGTCAGTTTCAGGTTGAGGCCGAAGGTCCGGTTTTTCCGGCCCCGGTTCCAGTTCCACTCCTTGCCGGCCACGAGGCTGTTGACAAACCCGGTGTGGAAACGCGTGTCGCGCCACACCTCGTCGGAGCCTTGGTACTCCGAGCGGAACAGGGAGGCCGACAGCAGGAAGTAAAATCCGTCGGTCAGGAATTTCTCCGCCGTCAGTTCCACGCCGTAGTTGCGGCCTTTGCCCCGATTGGCCAAAATCTCGCCCACAAACCCGTCGCGCAGATTCAGCATGGAAAGTGCGTCGCGCGCGTCGCGGCTCACGGGCACATCGAACAGCGCCTGGTAGTACAGTTCGGGCTTGAGCCGCCAGTTGCCCGGCAGGGCATGGTCGTACGACAGCACGAGGTGGTGCGCCCGGCTGGGCGCGAGGTCGCGGTTGGGCAAGGCCCCGCTTCCGTCGCGGACGAAGTACACGCCCAAGGGTTGCAACTGTCCGTGCAGGCCGTAGCCTAGACTGAGCGATTGCCGCTCGTTGAACGCATATTTGACGGCTGCCCGCGGCTCCACCGAGTAGGTGTTGTTCAGGAAAAACCAGAGCAGATGCGCACCGGTGTTCAGCGTCAGGCGTTCGGAGGGCCGGTGCTGCCATTGGACAAATGCGTCGGCAGACGTGGCCCGGCCCTCGGTGTTGATTTGTTCCACCGGGCGTTCAGCCTCGTCGTCCCACTCGTGCTGCCGCAAGGAATATCGGTGGAAATTGACGTACGCCCCGGCGCGCAGCAGGTTTCGGGCGTTGAACTTGTGTGTCAGCGCGGAAGAAACCGTGATTTTCCCCTGGTCAAAGCCCCCGTCCTCCAGGCGGCGCAGGCTGTAATCGGGCTGGTACTCGTCGTTCTGAAAACCGTTGCGGGCACCCGACAGGGCCACGACGTGGCGCAGGAAGGTGTTGTCGCCCAGTACGAGGCTGTGCGTCAGGCCCAGCACGCCCGTGTTGGCGGTGTAGTTCCAGTGGCGCTGTGTGCCGCCGTCGTTTATCCACGCGCTGGAGTCGGCAGTGCCCGCGTAGTTTTGTTTGCTCAGGCCGCCGAGGCCGAACAGGGTGAACTGCCCGAGTTTGCCGGCGGGCAACCAGAGGTTGAACGACAAGTCCTGGAAGTCCGTTTGCGCGTCGCCGAGGCTGACGCCGATCTTGCTGAGCAGCGAAAGGGTGGAATACCGGTAGTTGACCAAAAACGAGCCGGTTTGTTTGCCGAAACGCAGGGGGCCTTCCGCGGCGGCGTCGAGGCCGAGCAGTCCGGCCTGGAGGGTGTACTCGCGTTTTTCGGAGTTGCCCTTGCGCAGTTTCAGGTCGAACACGCCGGACAGGGCATTGCCGTACTCGGCGGCGAAGGCGCCGGTCATGAAGTCCGAGTTGGACAACAACTGGGCGCTGAGGATCGAGATGCCGCCACCCGAGGTGCCCACGGCGGAAAAGTGGTTGGGGTTGGGGATGTCCACGCCCTCCATGCGCCAGAGCAGTCCGTTGGGGGCGTTGCCGCGGATGGCAATGGTGTTGTTGCCGTCGTTGGCGGTGGCCACACCGGCAAATGCCGAGGCCATGCGCCCGGGGTCGTTCACAGCGGCGGCGAAACGCTGGGTTTCCTCCACCGAAAACGCGCGCGCGCTCACCGTAGCCAGTTCGTTCAGCGGTTTTTGTTTGTCAATTTTGGCCCGCACAACTACTTCCTTGGTCGTGAGCAGGGCCTCCTCCAGTTCGATCGTCAGTTCCGTTTCCTTGCCGGAGTTGAGCGTGACGTTCGGCACGACGGCCTCCTTGTAGCCGAGGTAGGTCACGCGCAAGGTGTGTTTGCCCACCGGTACCGACGGCAGCCGGAAACGCCCGTCGGGATCAGTAGTGGTACCCGTGGGTTGTTCGGCGCTCAGGAGCACCACGGTGGCGCCGGCGAGCGGGGTTTTCACGGCCTTGTCCAGTACCGTGCCTTTCAGGTTTTGGGTAAAATTTTGGGCATTGGCCGAAACGGCAAACAGAAGCAGGAGGAGTAGGGAAAAGATGTTTTTGTACATGGAATCCGTGTTTAGTTGTTTTTTTGACACTTGGAGACACGGAAGGGGTCGATTTACCCTGATGGGCATTTTTAAAAAAATATTCCTCTTCCGGCATCAGGGTAACCCGCCCCCTTTCGTGTCTTTCCATTGTTCAAAACCCGTAACACGTTGGAACATCAAGACGAACAAACCCGAACGGATGCCTTGCGACGCGGCGACGAGGCCGTCTTCGAGGCTGTTTTCAGGCAATGGTACGAACCGCTCTGCGGGTATGCCGCCCGCCTGACCGACGGCGACCTCGACGGCGCGGAAGACCTCGTGCAGCAGGTTTTTGTCAAACTCTGGGAGCAGCGCGAACGCCTCGACATCGCGTGGTCGCTCAAGAGCTACCTGTACAAAATCGTGCACAACGCCGCCCTCAACCGCATCCGGTCGGCCAAAACCCATTCGAAATACCTCGATTTCAATGCCGCACAATTGGAAAAAGAACACGCTCCGCCCGACTACCCCGTCCGCGAACTGACCGCGCGTCTGCAATCGGCCCTCGAAAAACTGCCGCCCCAGTGCCGCCACGTGTTCGAACTGAGCCGGTTCGAGGACTTGAAGTACCGCGAGATCGCCGAACAGCTCGGTATTTCCATCAAAACCGTCGAAACCCAGATGGGCAAGGCCCTGCGCATACTTCGGTTCCAACTGGCCGACTACTTGGTCACCCTGTTCGGTTTTTGGTGCTGCTTTCTGAAGTTTTGAGTTTTGAGTTTTGAGTTTTGAGTTTTGAGTTATATTCAAAGACATAAAAATCATGGAACCCTTCGACGAACGCACAGATGCCCTGATCGCCCGACACCTTGCCGGCGAATCCACACCCGAAGAGGATGCCGACCTGCTTGCCTGGGCCGGGGAGTCGCCCGAAAACGAACGCTACCTCGCCGATTTGCAGGCGCTGTGGCAAAAGTCGCCAGCCCTGCGGCCCGCATCCGCCCGGGCAGTTGACACCGAAGCGGCCCTTCGCCGAGTCAAAGACCGGCTGCAAAAAAAGCATCCGCGCATGGTGCGCCTGAGCGTGGTGTGGCGCGCCGCCGCTGCCGTGGTATTCGCCTTGGCCGCTGCATATTTCCTCTGGTTCCGCAACCTCCCGGCTCCCGAGAGCGTCTTAGTGGCCACCGATTCTGCCGTCTCGGAAACGCTGTCCGACGGCTCGACGGTGGTGCTCGAACCGCGTTCCGGTCTGTCACTCGACGCTGGTTTCAACACCCGTTCCCGGCGCATGCGTCTGCACGGGGCGGCCACGTTCGATGTGCAGTCCGATTCCACGCGACCGTTCATTGTGGCCCTGAACGATCTGGAAGTGCAGGTGCTCGGCACGGTGTTCCGGGTGGACAACCTTTCGGAGCCTTCCCGCGTACTCGTGAGCGTGACCGAAGGCAGCGTACGCCTGACCGCTCGTGGGCAAACCTTGGTACTTGCCGCAGACGACTCGGCGGTTTACGACCAGGAAACCGGCACGTTGGTGCAGGAAAAACCGTTGGGCCGGATGCTACGCTTCGACGCTACCCCCCTGCGCGAGGTGGCGCAGCAGATCGAACGCGCTTACGGTGTGCGGGTATTTTTGAAAAACAAAGCACTGGAAAACTGCCTGCTCACGGCCCGATACCACAACCTGCCCGCCGACCGGGTACTGGCGCTTGTGGCCGAATCTTTTGCCATCTCGCTGAAAAAAACGCCCGACGGCTATGAACTGGACGGGTCGGGTTGCGAATAACCAAGCCCTGAAAGGGCGCCATTCATCACCCAAGCCCTGAAAGGGCGTCATTCATCACCCAAGCCCTGAAAGGGCGTCATTCATCCCCACAGGGCGACAGCCCTGTGAGATTAAGACGACTATGAAACAGATACTTCTCCCAATGCTGCTCACCGCAGCCCACACCCTCTACGCCAGCGACGTGCTCGAACGCCGCATCACCGCACATTTCAACTCGGAACCGCTCAAATCGGCGCTCGAGGAGATCGCCCGGCAAGGCAGTTTCGAATGGTCGTACAACGCCCGCATTCTCGACCCCAACCGCCGCATAACCCTGCACGCCGACGGCTGGACGGTACGCGAAACCCTGACCATGGCGCTCGGCGACGACTACTCGTTCAAGTCCAGCGGCGAGTACCTCATTTTGAAAAAGAACAAAAAACCACAGCAACGCCTCAGCGGCTACCTCACCGATCCGCGCACGGGCCGTAAAATCTCCAACGCCACGGTGTACGACCGCCACACCCTGCGTTCCACGACCACCGACAGCAGCGGCTTTTACCAATTGGACGTGACGCCGCGTTCGGAAGTGGTGATTTCCAAACTCGACTACCGCGATACGGTATTCCAGGTGAGTTCGCAAACACCTCGATTTGTCCGGCTCGACCTGGTGCCCGAGTCGGCATTCCCCGAGCCGGCCAGCCCTTCGTTGCGCAAGCGATTGTCCCGCACCTCGTATGCGCTGGAGCGTTTTTTTGTAAACACATCGCAGCGGTTCACCGCGCTGAATGTGCAGGACTCGCTGCACCGGCGTTTCCAACTTTCCTTCGTGCCCGGTATCGGGACCAACCACCGCCTGAGCGGCAGCGTGGTGAACGACTGGTCGGTCAACATCCTCGCCGGGTACTCGCGCGGCAACCGCTTCGCCGAGTTTGGCGGTATCGGCAACATCACCCGAGAAAACATGACGGGCCTGCAAGCCGCCGGCGTGTTCAACAACCTGGGCGGCAACGCCACGGGGGCGCAGCTTGCCGGGGTGTATAACTATGTGGGCGATACCATGCGCGGCTTTCAGGCCAGCGGCGTGGTCAACGTGGCCGGTTACGGGCACGGCGTGCAGGCAGCCGGGGTGCTCAACCTGGCCCCGCGCGGGTATTTTGCCGTACAGGCAGCGGGCGTGGTGAACATTGCCGACTCCGTGGCGGTGCAGGCGGCGGGCGTGTGGAATCAGGCCAATCGCTTGCGCGGTGTGCAGGCATCCGGCGTGAGCAACCACGCCCGGCTTGCCACCAATGCCGTCCAATTGGCCGGGTTGACGAATACCGTGGGCAGCGGCAGTCGGGTACAAGTGCAGATCGCCGGCCTCGCCAATGTGGCCGACACGCTGGTCAGTGCGCAGGTGTCGGGGTTGTACAACCACGCACGGCGGCTGCACGGCGTGCAAATCGGCATCGTCAACTATGCCCGAGAGAACCGGGGCTTGCAACTCGGACTGGTCAACCTGTCCAAGGAAGGTGGCTACCTGGCGCTCGAAGGCAGTATCAACGACGTGCTGCCCGCCAACCTCGCGTTCAAGTCGGGCAGCCCGGGATTTTACATTTCGCTGCTCACCGGGGCCAAACCGGACTCCAACACGCAGCAAACCCTCTGGGCCTACGGACTCGGCATCGGCTCGCAGGCGCGATTCGGCACCTGGGGCGGGCTTGCGTTCGACCTGAATTTCCGCCACCTCAGCGAGGGCAGCCACGACGAGCACTGGCAGGAATGGGCGCAGCTTGCCCTCGGGCTGGATGTGCGCATCGCAGGTGGCTTGCACCTGAGCGGCGGGCCTACGATGAACGTGTTTGTTTCCGACCCGAACGTGGCCGAAAGCAATGCCCTTCGGGAAAAGGTGGTGCGGCGGAATATCCTTTTCGAAAATGAAGGCGACGGCTGGGTGTCGGGCTGGGTAGGCTGGACAGCAGGGGTGAAGTGGGTATTTTGATTGATTCGATTGGTTCGATTCTGCCGATTGCGATGGGATGGGACACGGATGTCACGGAGAAGACACGGATTTATAGGAATCAAAAAAAACGGTTGACGCAGGTGAGGCCAGATACCGTGTTGCTCACGCGAACAAGTCGTTCACGGAAAGTTCGAAATCCGGCAGTACGGGAGCAGCCGAGCAGTGGTCGTCGCCGAAGCAGATGGTCACGTCCTTCGGCGAGCGATACACTTCCACTTTTTTGGAGTGCGGGACAATGACCCAAAGCACCTGCACGCCATTGGCAAAGTACTCGAGTATTTTGTCCTCGAGGTCGTTGATCTGATCGTTTTTGGACACCACTTCGCTCACGAAGGCGCAAACCGTGGGTTCGCCGCCGCGTGAGAGGCGCATCTGTTCGCCGGAAAGGTAGGCGATGTTGGCCCGACGGGTGCGTTCGGCGGCGGGCAGGTACATGTCCACTTCTGCGATCAGTTCGCCCAAGGTGGAATATGCTTTGGTTTGGGTGAAAAGGCGCATCAGTTTTTGGAGAAGGAAGAATTGATCCCGGTTCATGGTTCGCGGTTTTTTTTCAACGATGCCCTTGTTCCACTCGTACTTGTACGGTTCTTCCCGGTTGGAATAGCGTTCCAGGAACCTCTGGAGCGAGATCGTGCGCGGGGTTGCCGGCTTGAGCGGTTCGGCTGCGGTTGCGGTGCTCATATTTCTGAAAAAATTCTTGACAAAGTTACAGTCACGCATCCAAAATTCCGCCGACACGCAGAATTCAATCTCGGTGTCTCCGGGCAGGAGCCTAATGTTCCATCCGCCTGTTCGGGCTACACAACCAGCTGAACTGACGGCCTATCGGAAAGTGATGCCATTTGCAATACTTCTTTTGCCAACTTTGCCCAACGAACCTAAACACATCCCACCATGCATACGATCCTTGGTATCAACGGCGCTATCGGCCCACACTTAGCGGCGGCATTACGCCGGCGCAATCTTTCCGTTCGCGGCGTCAGCCGCCGCTCCTTTACCGGCAACGACTGGATACACCTGCCGGGCGACGTCACCAACCCCGCCGATGTGCTGGCCGCTGTAGACGGCTCTGAAGTGGTGTACCTGCTTGTCGGTATCGAATACAAAACTGCCGTATGGCGGCGCACCTGGCCGATCATCATGGAAAATGTTATTGCAGCCTGCCAGGCGCATGGCTCCAAACTGGTTTTCATGGACAACGTGTACCCCTACGGCCTGGTCGAGGGGCCTATGACAGAAGAAACGCCTATGCGCCCATGCAGCGAAAAAGGGAAAATCCGCATGGCCACCGACCGCATGCTGCTGGATGCCATGGACAAGGGCCTGCGCGCCTGCATCGCCCGTGGCGCCGATTTTTATGGCCCCAATTGCAGCACCAGTGTGCTGAATATCACGGTTTTTGAGCGTTATGCCGCCCGTAAAAGCGCCTTCCTGATGGGCCGGGCCGACAAGGTACATACCTACTCCTACGTCCCGGACCTCGGTCCGGCACTGGCCATCCTCGGCACCGACGCGCGTGCCGACGGGCAAGTGTGGCACCTGCCGACCTCCCGCCAGCCCTGGACGGGCGCCGACTGGGCCAAAGCCGCCGCCGCAGCCTTCGGCGTGCCGCCGAAATACCGGACCACCTCTACCCTGATGCTCCGGCTGATCGGTTTGTTTAACCCGCTCATGCGGGAAATGGCGGAAATGAATTACCAGTTTATGCACGACTATGTGCTCGCTTCCGAAAAATTTGAACGTACGTTCGGATTGAAACCCACGCCGAATGAGCAGGGTCTCGCCGAAACCGTGGCTTTTTACAAAAAATAATCTCCAATCGAATCAATCAAGATGTATTCTATCGAACCCGACATCCGCCGCGCCGCCACCCTGCCGGGCGCTTTTTACCAATCCCAGCAAGCGCTGGACGAGTGCCGCGAGCGGGTCTTCGCCCGTTCCTGGCAGATCATTACCGGCGCCGAGGAAACCGTGCGGCTGCCGCACGATGCGCTGCCGTTTTCGTTCGTCGAGCATTTCCTGGACGAGCCGCTGCTGCTCCTGCGCGACGGCGGGGACGCGCTGCACTGCCTGTCCAACGTGTGCACACACCGGGGCAACATCCTCGTGGAGCACCCCGGACGCCTGGAGCGCGGCATCGTGTGCGGCTACCACGGGCGGCGTTTTCACCACGACGGCACCTTCGCCAGCATGCCCGAAACGGCGGGCATGGAAAATTTCCCCTGCGCCGACGACCACCTCGCCCGGCTGCCGGTGCGGCAATGGCGGCAGTTCGTGTTCACCTCGCTCGACCCCGCGTTCCCGTTCGAGGACTGGGTAGCCGACATGGAGCGCAAGGTCGGTTTTCTGCCTGTGGAGCAATTCCGCTTCGAACCTGCCCGCTCGCGCGACTACCTCGTGCGGGCAAACTGGGCCTTGTACTGCGACAACTACCTCGAAGGGTTTCACATCCCGTTCGTACACAAAAGCCTGGCCTCGACGCTCGACTGGAGCGCCTACCGCACCGAGTTGTTCCGCTGGAGCAGCTGCCAGGTGGGCATCGGCCGCGGCGGCGAGGACGTGTTCGACCTGCCTGCCGGCCACGAGGATGCCGGGCAGCAGGTAGCGGGCTACTACTTCTGGCTGTTCCCCAACATCATGTTCAATTTTTACCCCTGGGGGCTGTCGCTCAACATCGTGCGTCCCTTGCAGCCCGACCTGACCCGGGTCAGTTTCCGGGCCTACGTCTGGAAACCCGAAAAACTGGGCCAAGGCGCCGGGGCTGATGTGGATCTCGTGGAACGCGAAGACGAAGCCGTGGTGGAGCAGGTGCAGCGCGGTACGCGCTCGCGGTTTTACCGGCAGGGCCGTTTTGTGCCCCGGCAGGAAGCGGGGACGCATCATTTTCACCGGTTGTTGGCGGAGAGTCTGGGTACCGGCTAAAAAGGGCTGGAGCCAGCCTCCTTGGAAACGTCGGAAAGGAGCAAACAAAACCTTTCCCGCCTCCCATCGTTTCATGGCGGCACCATGTTACATTTGCGCGACTGCCCGATGTGTTGTGCCTTTTTGCACCGAACCTGCCGTACCGATTATGCGATCCACCCTCCAGTTTGCCCTGATTGCCACTTTTGCCGCCACCTTCGTTTTTGACGGCTGTATCGCCACCGACACCGCATTTACCCGCGTAGCGCCCGGCATCTGGCGCGGCGTGCTGGAACTGGAAAAATACAGCGTTCCGGTGCGCGACAAGGACACCATCTTCACCCTCAAGGAGCAGTTCCAGGAGGGCGAACTGCCCTTCAATTTCGAGGTCACCTACCTCGACGACGAGCGGTTTTACATCGAAATCATCAACGGCTCCGAGCGCATCCGCTGCGACAGCATCCAGTACGGGCGCGACCGCTCGCAGGCCCGCGACACGTTCAACATCTTTTTCCCCGAATACGCCTCGTACATCCACGCCGCCGTGCGCGGGAGCGCCATGCAGGGCGAATGGGTGGTGACCACGAAGAAAAACTACCGAATCCCATTCTACGCTCACGCGGGACGAAACTACCGTTTCACCTCCCTCAATGAAAAACCGGTGGCCGACCTCAGCGGCGAGTGGGCCGTGCATTTCGGCATTGACACCGACGAGCCGGAAAAAGCCATCGGCGAGTTCCGCCAGTCGGGCAACCACCTGGAGGGCACCTTCCGCACCGAAACCGGCGACTACCGGTTCCTCGAAGGCACCGTGCAGGGACGCAAGTTCTGGCTGTCCTGCTTCGACGGGGCACACGCCTACCGCTTTGCCGGCAACATCCAGCCCGACGGCTCGCTGCAAGGCGAATTCCGCTCCGGCACGCATTACCGCACGCTTTGGTCGGGCCGGCGCGACCCCAATTTCCGACTCGCAAACCCCGATTCGCTCAGTGTGCTCAAGCCCGGCGCTCCGCCGATTGAGTTTTCAAAAGTCACCCCGGAGGGCAAAACGCTGACGTTCCCCGGCCCAGCCTTCGAGGGCAAAATCAAAATTTTTACCATCATGGGCACCTGGTGCCCCAACTGCCGCGACGAGCAGCAGTTTCTCGTGGAGTTTTTGCAAAAAAATCCGGCGCTGGCCGACAAGATCGCCATCGTCGGCTTTGCGTTTGAGCGCCATGCGGACACTTCCGCGGCCAACGCACATTTACTGACGTACAAACGGAAAATGGGCATACCGTTTGACTTGGTGTACGCCGGCAAATCCGACAAGCAAGAAGCCGAAAAAATTTTCCCTGCCATCAGCCAGGTGCTGGCATTTCCGACCATGCTGGTTTTGGACAAGCAAAACCGCGTGCGCCGGGTGCATACCGGGTTCGACGGGCCGGCCACGTCCAAATACACGGCGTTCAAACAAGAGTTTGGGGCGCTGATGGAGCAACTTGCCGAGGAATAAAGATGCCAACAACGGCAAAAAAGGGATTCAAAACACATAAATCATCCATCCTGTAATACCTCAAAAACCGGCACCATGTCCACCATTCATCTTGTTTACGCCCCCGAGAATATTGACCTGGCCGAACAGATCACCAGCGACATCGGTCGCGTCGGCATACCGTTTCGACACATCACCGTGCGCGCCGACGAGCCTCCCGGCCAATTGGCCGCTTCGACAGAAGCCACCGAGGGGCCTGTGCTGTTGTTGCTCACCGACAATTTTCTGAAAAACCGCGCGTGCATGGCCAATGCGCTGGCCATGTTCCAAACCCTGAGCAGCCAGAGCCGCGTGCTGGCCGTGGTGGCCGACGGGCGCAAACTGCTGGAAGACGGGCGCTCCTTCGAGCCCGTGCCCACCCGGTTCGACCGGGTCGTGCATGCCATCCAGTACATGAACTACTGGCAAACAATCTACCTCGATCGCACCGAGCGCTTGCCGGAGGTGCCGCCGGAACAACGCGAGCAATACGACCGCGAGCTCGAAGTGCTGCGCCGGATCGCCAACGAAATCGGCGAGCTCTTCTCCGCCCTCCGCGATGCCGGCTACATTTCCCTGCCCGAGCTGCAGGCCGACGACTATGCCCGTTTTTTCAACCAGTTCAACCTTCGCGAGTGGCACGAGCAGTACCGCCGACTGGCCGCATTGGACCACGAAGCGCCGCCCCCGCCACCGGTGGAAATCGAGCACCCTGCCCCGGTGGCTCAAGCACCGGTCTTTGCCGGCCTTTTGGTTCCCCAGCCCACCGAACCGGAGCCAGTCGAGCCACTTTTGGGCGAAACCGGCGCTTCCCTGCTGGAACAATTGATCGAACCCGAACAAACGCCCGTTGCGGAGCCGGTACTCGAAGCGGAAAACCCTGCCCAGATGCCGGAGGAAATGTCCGTCCCGACAGAGGAAACTTCCGAGCAGGACATTCGACAGGCCATCAAGGATGCCTGGTTTTGGCTGGAACGCGGCCATACCGAGCGCGGACTGGAGTTGTTTCGTGTTGCCTTGGAACAAAACCCCCGCCACGACACCCTGCAAGCCGAGTACCAACGCGCCCTCGAACAGTACGGCCAAACCGACAATGGCGCCCCTGAACCTGTTTTCGAACCCGAACTTTCCAGCCTCCCTTCCCTCCAACCCGAACCTACGGATAAATCCGTGGGCGGAGAACCCGAAACCTTTAAACCAGAAACCCCCAAACCCGAAACCCCCAAACCCGAAACCTCTCCAACCCAACCCGCCGAGGCCGACTCCTACTTTGCCATGGGCGAGAACGCCCTGGCAAAAGGCGACTACCTGCTGGCCAAGTACTGCTGGGATCGCGTGACGGACCTAAACCCGCAGTACCCCGGCATCTACCGAAAACTGGCTGTGCTCACCTGCGACCACCTGACCGACTACCGGGAAACCGCCGCCTACTACCTCGACGAGGCCCTTGCTGCCGAGCCGGATGCGGCAGACCTGCACTACCGCCTCGCCATCCTCCTGCGCGACCACCTCGACCAACCCGCCAAGGCACGCCAACACCTCGGCGACGTGGTGGTGCTTCAACCCGAACACGCCGACGCCTGGCTCACCCTGGCCCGCTTTTCCCTCGAAGCAGGCGACCAAAAACAGGCCGAGTCGCTGTACCGCCATGCCCTGTCGCTAAATCCTGCGCTGCAAACCGCCGACGACGACGCGGTGTTCATCCGCCGCCAAGCCGAACCCGAAGTACCGCAGCCCGAACCTGAGCCGGAAGTTTCCCCATCCGACCAACTGCCTGAACCAGAAACCGCTTCCCAAACGGAGGAGCCTGAATCTGCAACCGAACCTGAACCTTCAAACCTTCAAACCCTCCAACCAGAAACCTTCAAACCAGAAACCCCCAAACCCCAAACCCTCACCGTACTCATCACCGGTGCCACCTCGGGCATCGGCCGCGCCACGGCGGAGTTGTTTGCCCGCCACGGTCACCGGCTCATCCTCACCGGGCGGCGCGAAGAGCGCCTCGACGCGCTTCGCCAGCGCTTTGCCGACGACTTCCAAAACTCCAATGTGCTGACCCTGCCTTTCGACGTGCGCGATGCCGCCGCCGTGGCGGAGCATTTGGAAAACCTGCCCGAGGGCTGGCAGGAAATAGACGTGCTGCTGAACAACGCAGGCTTGGCCAAGGGCCTGGCCCCCATTCACGAGGGCAGTCTGGAGCACTGGAACACGATGATAGACACCAACATCAAGGGCCTGCTGTACGTCACGCGGGCCATCGCGCCCGGCATGGTGCGCCGGCGGCGGGGGCATATCATCAACATCGGCTCCAGTGCAGGCAAGGAGGTATACCCCAACGGTGCCGTGTACTGTGCCACCAAGTTTGCCGTGGAAGCGCTCACCCGCGGCATGCGCATGGACCTGTACACCCACGGCGTGCGCGTGAGCCAGGTCAGCCCGGGCCACGTCGAGGAGACGGAGTTTGCGCTCACCCGCTTCGATGGCGATGCCGAGCGGGCGCAGATTTACAAGGATTTTCAACCGCTGAAAGCCTCCGATGTGGCCGAGGCGATTTATTTCGCCGTCACACGCCCGCCGCATGTGAATGTGCAGGACATCTGGCTTTTCCCCAGCCAGCAGGCCGCTTCGACGATGATTGACCGGTCGGGGAGGTAGGGAGCAGTGCCGCAAACCCCTTTCGTAGCCATTGCTGGCGAAACGGAAATGCAATACGGCACGATCAACCTGAAAGACCAGCAGACGGGCGAGCAACGTATGGTGCCGGTGGAGGAATCGCATGCGCTGTTGTGGAGCACGCATGGATTTTTCCTACCTTCGATCCTGCTAATCCTCCAACCCCGCGTCGCGCTTCGACTTTTGCTCACCTTTCAAAATTGTCGTGCCATGAGAACTGTGCTCTTCTTTGCTTTTTGCTTTTTTGTCGTCCCGGTTGTTGGCCAGGATGCGGATTCGCTCGCGGCTGCCGCGCAGGTGGACAGCCTCATCAAAGTTTCGCGCGATCTTACCGCAAAAGGTGCTTTTGATCAGGCGCTTGAAGTAAATGCTGCTGCGGAGAAAATCGCTTTGGAGCGCTTCGGGCGGGAGTCGGCGGCGTATGGGAGTTGTTGTTTTAACCGGGGCAAGATATTGAAACTCAAAGGTAACTATCCAGAGGCCGAAAAATGGTATTTGGAAGCCATCACCATCCGGGGAAAAGTGCTGGGCAAGGAACACCCCGATTATGCTTATTGCCTGAACAATCTCGCGAATGTATACCTTGATATAGGTCAACTTGAAAAATCTGAACAGTTCCACCTGGAATGCAAAGCCATCCGAGAAAAAGTGCTGGGCAAGGAACACCTCGATTATGCCTGGAGCTTGAATAATCTCGGGAATATGTACCGTGTGATGCGTCAATATGAAAAAGCGGAACTGCTCCACTTGGAATGCAAAGCCATTCGGGAAAAAGTGCTAGGAAAGGAACACCTTGATTATACCTTCTCCCTGATGAACTTGGCGAATGTGTACAGGGATTTTGGACATTACGAAAAAGCAGAACCGCTATATCTGGAATGCAAAGCCATCCGGGAAAAAGTGCTGGGAAAGGAACACCTTGATTACGCTTGGTGCTTGTACAATCTCGCGTCGCAGTACGGTTCCATGGGCCAATACGAAAAAGCCGAACCGCTCTTCGTGGAATGCAAAGCCATCTTTGAAAAAGTGCTTGGCAAGGAACACCCCGATTATGCTCATTGCGTGAACAATCTCGCGAATGTGTATTCTGACATAAATCAATTTGAAAAAGCCGAACCGCTCTTCCTGGAATGCATAGCCATCTTTGAAAAAGTACTGGGCAAGCAACACCCTTTTTACGCCCATATTTTGGCCAACTTGGCGATTTTGAAGTACAACATGGGCCAATATGAAAAAGCCGAATTGCTCCATCTGGAAGCCAGAGCTATCCGAGGAAAAGTGCTGGGCAACCAACACCCCGATTATGCCTGGGGCGTGGGTAGCCTAGCGAATCTGTACAGGGATATGGGTCAATTTGAAAAAGCTGAACCACTCTTCCTGGAATGCATAGCCATCTTTGAAAAAGTGCTGGGAAAGGAGCACCCAAACTATGCCTTAAGTCTGGGCGGCCTGGCGAGCCTGTACCTAATTGTGGGTCATTATGAAAAAGCCGAACCGCTCTTTCTGGAATGCATAGCCATCTTGGAAAAAGTGCTGGGAAAGGAACACCCTAATTATGCCTGGAACCTACGCGGCCTGGCGCATTTGTACTATCATTTGGGTCAGTACGAAAAAGCCGTACTGGTCAACCTCGAGTGCAAAGCCATCTATGAAAAAGCGCTGGGCAAGGAACACCCCAGTTATGCCTTCACCCTGAGCAATTTGACGCATATGTACCTTTTCATGGGTCAGTACGAAAAAGCCGAACGGTTCCAACTGGAATGCAAAGCTATCTATGAAAAAGTGTTGGGCAGGGAGCACCCCAGTTATGTTTGGAGCTTGGGCAACTTGGCGAATGTGTATAGGTCTATGGGGCAATACGAAAAAGCCGAACCCCTCTACCTGGAATCGTCCGAAATCAATATCCGCCTAATCGAAAAGGCCACGCTCCACCTCTCCGAACGGGAGTTGAACAACTATCTGAACAAATTTTCCACCGATCAAGACCAGACTTTTTCATGCGTTCAAACAGCCGGCAATACGGTACTCATCCCCACCTGTTACAACAACAGTCTGTTTTTCAAAGGTTTCCTTTTACAAGCTGCCCGTCGCCTCAAACAGTTGGCCCTTTCGGATACGGCTGCCGTCGAAAAATTCACCCGCCTCAAAGGCTACCACCGCCGCCTCGCCGCTTCATACTCATTGCCCAAAGCCGAACGCGACAGCGCCCTAGTGGCCCAATTAGAAACCCAGACCAATGACCTTGAAAAAAACCTCGCCCGCACGGTAGCCGGTTACGGACAAGCCAAACAGCAAGTAACCTGGCAGGATGTGAAAAAAAATCTCAAACCTGGCGAATCGTCGATGGAATTCGTTCATTATCAGTACAATGATAAAAAAACAACCGACAGCACCATATACGCCGCACTGTTCCTCCGCTCCGATGCCGAACAACCCGTCTTCATCCCTCTCTTCGAAGAAAAATCCCTCGACAGCCTGCTATACACCCGTGGTGAACGCAAAGCCGATTATGTGAACGGCATCTACGCCCTCCCCGAACGCGGAGCCAAACCCTTGGGCAAACCACAAAAAACGCTCTACGACCTGCTCTGGAAACCGCTTGAAAAAGAACTTGCGGGCGTAAAGACGATCTACTTTTCCCCTTCCGGCCTCCTCCACCGCCTCAACCTCGCCGCCATACCCATCAACCTGGACTCCGTTTTGGGCGACCGCTACAACCTCGTCGAACTCGGCAGCACTCGGCAACTCGTGATCCCGGCCACCATAAAACCCGCTGCCAACGATGCCCTGCTCTTCGGCGGCATCTCGTACGACTCGGACAGCACAGCCTTGTCTCAGACCAATGCCGCACTCGACTCGGCGTCCTTCGCCACCCGAGGCGAACTCAATTTCGCCTACACCGACTCCAGCCTGCGCGTCAGCACCTGGAGCGCCTTGCCTTACACCGAGCGCGAAGTGTTCGGCGTGGCAAAAACGCTGAAGGCCGCCATCTTCCAGACCGAAATTCGACGCGGCTTTGCGGCTACCGAAGAGGCAATCAAAACTCTTGGTATAGGAGGAAAGCCCTCGCCCCGCATCCTACACCTTGCCACACATGGATTCTTTTTTCCCGATCCTGAACCAATGCGGGAATGCGGAATGCAGAATGCCACCGAACCCGTCTTTAAACTCTCCGACCACCCCATGATCCGTTCCGGTCTCATCCTCGCAGGCGCCAACCACGCCTGGGCCACCGGCAAGCCCCTGCGCCCCGGCATGGAAGACGGCATCCTCACCGCCTACGAGATCAGCCAGATGAACCTGTCCAACACCGAACTCGTGGTGCTCTCCGCCTGCGAAACCGGCCTGGGCGACATTCAGGGCAACGAAGGCGTGTACGGCCTGCAGCGGGCGTTCAAGATCGCCGGGGCCAAGTACCTGATCATGTCGCTGTGGCAGGTGCCCGATCAGGAGACCTCGGTCTTTATGACCGCTTTTTACAAACACTGGCTGGGAGGGGAAATGGGTATCCCGGAGGCATTCCGCACTACCCAGCAGGAAATGCGCGAGCGGTTCATCAACCCGTACCAATGGGCGGGCTTTGTGCTGGTGGAGTGAGCCGCCAGTCCCACGCATGTCTGAAATCTCCAGCCAAGTTTTGCCGAGCACCCCACTTGCGCTACCTTTCTCTCTACCCCCACCCCAACTGCCCCAACTCTTCTTACTTTTGCCGCAAAACTGCCGACATGCGCCGCTACCACTTCCTGCTTTTTGTTTTGTCCATACTCACCGGGTTTTTCGCCTGCGTGCCGCCCGACGGCCAGCGCCCGGAGTCCCAGATCATCAACATTGATCTGAGCAACAAGCAGGTACAGCACCTGTACAACCTGCGCGACGAGGGCAAAACCGATAGTTTGGTGGTTTACCTCAGCCACCCCACCGCCACCATGCGGTACTTGGCCGCACTGTCCTTTGCCTCCGTGCGCGACTCCGCCGCCGTGGAGCCGCTCGTCACCCTGCTGCAGGACACACTGGAGGAAATCCGCATCGTCGCGGCGTTTTCCTTGGGCCAGATCGGCTCGGCACGCGCCGAACTTCCCCTGCTGAACGCTTTCCGGCAGGACGACTCGCTCTCGCAGCACCAGCGCTTCAACGCCGTGGTGCTGGAGGCCATCGGCAAGTGCGGCGGCCCCGTCAACCTCGCGCATGTCGCCTCGGTCAGCACCTATTTCCCTACCGATACCCTGCTGCTCGAAGGCCAGTGCCGCGCCATATACCGCTACGCCCTGCGCAACATGACCGACCGCGTCGGCACCGCCCGCATGGTGAGCTATGTGGCCAACGAGCGCATACCCGCCTCTGCCCGGCTCATGGCGGCGCACTACCTCGCCCGCACGGCCGACGTGGTGCCCGACAGCGCCCAGGCCGTAGAACTGGCCGCCGCATACGTGCGCTCCGCCGACCCCGACATCCGCATGGCATTGGCCAAGGCTCTGGGAAAATCCAAAACCAGACCCGCTTTTGCCATCCTCTCCAAGGTCATCAAAACCGAGCAGGACTGGCGCGTGAAGTGCAACCTGATCCAGGCAATGGCCAAGTTCGAGTACGATACCGTGCGGGCACTGGTGTCGCCGTTTGTGCAGGACAACAACCCGCACGTGTCGCGCACGGCCGCCGAGTTTTTTGTGGCCAACGGGCAGCAGCAGGACGGCGACTACTACTGGCGCATCGCCCGCGACAATCCCGATCTGCCCTGGCCTACCCGCATTGCGCTGTACCGGGCTTCGTACAAATGGATTCCGGGCTTTGGTCAGCCGGAGAAAAAAGAGTACATCAACTACCGCTTGCGCGATTTTTTCCTGAAATCCACCAACCCGTACGAACGGGCAGCCTGCCTGAACGCGCTGACGGAGTTCGGCTGGCAGTTCAAGTGGATACACGACAAGGGATTCAGCGACCCCAGCCCCATCGTGAAAAGCGCCGCTGCGGAGGCCATTGCGACCATTTGCAAGAACCCCGAGTTTTACCGTGCCTTCGGCGAAAACGGCCGCAATGTGCGCCGCGACCTGTTCGAGTACCTGCTGGAGGCCATTGCTTCCGGCGACCCGGGCATGGCCGCCGCCGCAGCCGACGGCTTGTGCGCGCCGGTGCTGCAGTACCACACCTTCGCCGATTCCGCCCAGATCGCCGATGTGCGCTCGGCGCTCCGGCGCCTACAGGTGCCGCGCGACTACGAGGCGTACATCGCCCTGGAAAAAGCCCTGGCCTGCCTCGAAGGAAGGCCCGAGCCTACGGCCCAAAAACCGTCGTACAACCACCCGATTGACTGGAAACTGCTCGCCAGCATCAACTCGGCCACCCGCGTGGTCATTCAAACCGCCAAGGGCAATATCAGCCTGCAACTGTACCCAGCCTGGGCGCCAGGCTCGGTGGTGAACTTTCTCGACCTGGCCAAAAAAGGCGTGTACGACGGAAAAACGTTCCACCGCGTGGTGCCGAACTTCGTGATTCAAGGCGGCTGCCCGCGCGGCGACGGCTACGGGGCGCTCGATTACTCCATCCGTTCCGAAATCGGCATGGCCTGGTACGACGACGAGGGCTACCTCGGCATGGCTTCTGCCGGGCCGGACACCGAGGGCACCCAGTTTTTCATCACCCACTCCCCCACCCCGCACCTCGACGGACGCTACACCATCTTCGGAAAAGTAGCCCAGGGTATGGACGTGGTACACAAACTGCAAGTGGGCGACAGCATCGAAAAAATCACGTTCCAGTAACCCGCCCACGAATGAATACGCAGTCTATCTTTTCGCCGCTGTTGGCGTCCCCGCCAACAGCAAGAGTAACGCTCGGTGTTGCTGTTGGCGGGGACGCCAACAGCGGCGAAAAATCTCAGCCCACGAATGAATCCGTGGGCTGAGATTGACCAGAAACCTTCTAACCAGAAACCCTCCAACCTGTCTATGACCAGCATCATTTCCTACAACGTCAACGGCCTGCGCTCGGCCATTTCCAAAAGTTTTTTGGACTGGCTTGGCCGGGAACAGTTCGACATTGTGTGCCTCCAAGAAACCAAGGCTACTCCCGAGGACATCCCGCTGCTGGAGATCGAAGCGCTCGGCTACCGACACTTCTGGCACTCTGCCGAAAAAAAAGGCTACAGCGGCGTGGGCACCCTGTGCAAGCGCGAACCCGACAACGTGGTGGTGGGCTGCGGCATCGAAAAGTACGACCGAGAGGGCCGCATTCTGCGCACCGATTTCGGCGACTGGTCTGTGCTCAACTGCTACTTCCCGTCCGGTACCACCGGCGAAGAGCGGCAGGCGTTCAAGATGGTTTTCCTCGACGACTTCTTCCGCTGGGTGGCCGAACTGAAAAAGGAGCGACCCCGGCTCATCATTGTCGGCGACTACAACATTGCCCATACCGAGCGGGACATCCACGACCCCAAGGGCAACAAAAAAACCAGCGGCTTCCTGCCCGAAGAACGCGCGTGGATGAGCCGATGGTTCGATAGTGGGTTCACCGATGCGTTCCGGCAGGTACACCCGGAGTTGGTGGAGTACAGTTGGTGGTCGTTCCGGGCCGGCTCCCGCAACAAAAACAAGGGCTGGCGCATTGACTACCAGTCGGTGACCGACAACCTCGCCGCCGCCGTAGCCGATGTGCGCCACCTCGCCGATGTGGTGCATTCCGACCATTGCCCGGTGTGGATGGAGATTGAGGTGTAGCCAATTCCAAATCTTATCTTTTCCATTCCCAGTATCCTGTTGCCACAAACCAATGTGCCAAATTTGCACAGTCAATTGTTCTGCATTTCAGAGCGGAAAAGCGCCTCGGCAAAATTATCGCCGGATTGATTGAAAATCCTTAACAAATTTTCTCAAAAAAATTTGCGCGGCAAATCCTGTTTGTTTTTATATCTTTGGCGGCTTTTTTGAAAAAGGCCCCGCCGACCGTGGGGCTTTTGCTTTAAAAAATGCCCCCGACGCGACCGCCACCCGATATATTTTAACCAGTATCCGAACGATGTCTTCGATAGCCGCTGCACCCGACGCTCTCCACGAAAGCCTACACAAATACTTTGGTTTCGATGCCTTTAAAGCCGAACAAGGCGCCATCATCCAAAACCTGCTCGACAGAAATGATACTTTTGTCATCATGCCCACCGGCGGCGGCAAAAGCCTCTGCTACCAACTTCCGGCCCTCATGCTGCCCGGCACGGCCATCGTCATCAGCCCGCTGATCGCCCTGATGAAAAACCAGGTGGACAGCATCCGCGGCTACTCCGACTCCGACGAAGTGGCGCACTTCCTCAACTCCTCGCTCACCAAGGCGCAAATGAAAAAGGTGAAGCAGGACATCACCGACGGCAAAACCAAACTGTTGTACGTGGCGCCCGAAACGCTCACCAAGGAAGAAAACATCGAGTTTTTCAAAAACACGGACATTTCCTTCGTGGCCGTGGACGAAGCCCACTGCATTTCCGAATGGGGCCACGACTTTCGCCCGGAATACCGCCGCATCCGCGTAATGCTCGACGCCGTTGCCCGCAACGTGCCCATCATGGCCCTCACCGCCACCGCCACCCCCAAGGTGCAGCAGGACATCCTCAAAAACCTCGACATGGGCGGCGACCACACCTACATCTCGTCGTTCAACCGCGAAAACCTGTTCTACGAAATCCGCCCCAAGATCAAAAAGGACCAGACGATCAAACAGATCATCCAGGTCATCAAGGAGGAATTCCGTAACGAGTCCGGCATCATCTACGTCCAAAACCGCAAAACCGCGGAAGACCTCGCCCAGATGCTCGTCGTGAACGACATCAAGGCCGCGCCCTACCACGCCGGCCTCGACCCCAAGACCCGCTCCAAGACCCAGGACGATTTCCTCATGGAGGAAATTGACGTGATCTGCGCCACCATCGCTTTCGGCATGGGCATTGACAAGCCCGACGTGCGCTTCGTCATCCACTACGACATGCCCAAGAGCATCGAAAACTACTACCAGGAAACCGGCCGCGCCGGCCGCGACGGACTCGCCGGCAAGTGCATCGCCTTTTACAACTACAACGACATCCTGCGCCTCGAAAAATTCCTGCGCGACAAACCCGTCGCCGAACGCGAAATGGGCGCCCAGCTCATGCAGGAAGTCGTGGCGTACGCCGAAACAGCCGCTTGCCGCCGCCGATTCCTCTTGCACTATTTCGGGGAGGAATTCGAGGAAAGCAGCTGCGGGAAAATGTGCGACAACTGCAAAAACCCGAAAGAGCGCGTAGATGTACAGGAGGAAATGGTGCAGGTCCTTTCCAGCATTCTCGACCTGAACGAAAACTACCTGATGAAAACCATCGTGGATTTCATCATGGGCCGCGAAACCAAGGAGATGAAGGATTTCAAGTTCTCCAAACTCGAGAACTTCGGTGTCGGCGACGATCGCGACGAGAACTTCTGGACATCCGTCATTCGCCATGCCATGATCAACAACCTCGCCTACAAGGAGATCGAGGAGTTTGGCCTGCTCAAAGTGTCGGATGCCGGGCGCGCGTTCATCCAGAACCCGCACCCCATTCAGATCACCGTCAACCACAACTACGACGACGGCGGCGCCTACGACTTCGACGATGAAAAAGGCGGCACCGCCGTGCTCGACGAGGCGCTGATGAACATGCTCAAGGACATCCGCCGCAGCGTCGCCAAAAAACACAACCTCCCGCCCTACGTCATTTTTCAGGACCCCTCCCTGGAAGAAATGGCCACCCAGTACCCGATCAGCATGGAGGACATGGCCAAGATCCAGGGCGTGTCCATCGGCAAGGCACAACGCTATGCCCAGCCCTTCCTCGACCTGATCAAAAAATACGTGGAGGAAAACGAGATCGAACGGCCCATGGACATCACCATCAAGACGGTGGCCAACAAGTCCAAAACCAAGGTCAGCATCATCCAAGCCATTGACCGCAAAATCCCGCTCGACGACATCGCCAAGTCAAATGACATGGCCTGGGACGAATTCATGGAGGAACTCTACGGCATCGTCACCTCCGGCACCAAACTCGGGCTGGACTACTACCTGAACAAAACCATTGACGAGTACGTCCGCGAAACCGTGCTGGAATATTTCAAGGAAGCCGAAACCGACGACCTCGACACCGCTTTCAAGGAACTGAAGGACGACGAAATTACCTGGGAGGAAATCCAGTTGATGCGGCTGAAATTTTTGAGCGACTTCTCGAATTAAAGGTATTTTTCGACAGAATTGACGGCCCGACCTGGTGCGATGATACACCTTGTCGGGCCGTCCCTTTTTATGTAAGTTTGTGGCTGAAAACAGCGCGTATGACAACTGCAACAAAATTTCCGCTGACCAATCTCGAACTCGCCGACATGGGTGGCCTCGCAGGACCGGTGTATTTCCCTGCGAGTTTTGAGGAATACTGGGATGTCCTCGCCGAAGCGGAGTACCGCACCGACTATTATGACCACCAAATCATTGCTACCATGAGCTATGAATCCGACCTGCACAGCATGTTCGCATCACAGCTGGGCTTCATTTTTTCTTCGGTCTTTACAGACAGAACGCGTTACCGCGTGTACAACAGCAACCGCCCGGTGTACATCTCCGACTGCCCGGGTACCGACACGGGCGTTTTTAATGCCGACGGCATGGTGGTGGCGCTACCGAGCCAAAAATTCGAATACAGCCCCGGCATGAGCGCCGAAACCACGCCGGTAGTGCTGGTGGAGGTTTTGTCCAAAAGCACCCGCGACTACGACTTCGGCACCAAACTTCCGTGCTACAAAAAAATTGAATCGCTGCAGCAAATCCTGTTTGTGGAACAAAGTAAACCCGGTGTGCTGGTCATGGAGCGCCAAGGCCCAAACCGCTGGACGGAAACCGAACTGAGCGCACCCGATGAAACCTTTTCCATAGGCGGGCGCCCGGTGACCTTGCGGGAAATTTACACGGATGTGTACGGCGGCGATCAATGACAGTCCGCTCCGGCAGGTGGTACTGCCGATTCAAAAAGGGAAAGATCGAGGTGCATACCTCTCGACAGCAGCAATAGGCCTGCCACGGCCAGTAATACCGGTTGTACGATCTGGAAACGCCGCCGCCAGACCGACCCAAACCGCTGACCCGTACCGATCAGCACCAGCAATAACGGCAAGGTGCCCAACCCGAAAAGCGCCATAAACACCCCACCCTGCCAGCCTCCGGCCATGCTGATAGCGCCGGCTACGGCCGCGTACACCAACCCACAGGGCAGCAGTCCGTTCAGCATACCGACACCCAGCGTTGCACGAAGAGATGGCGTGCGCAACAGCAGCCCGATGCGCTGTTGCACCCAGCGGGTGAGCCGGTGCATACCCGGAACAGCGCGGGCGGCGCGCTCCCATTCCACGGCAAAAAATGCCGCAAACAACAGCATCGCACCCGCTGCGATGGACAAAACCTGCTGAAATCCCGCCAGCGCCACTCCCTTGCCCAGCAAACCGAAAAGCAGGCCAAGCACTACATACATAGCGATACGCCCAAACTGGTACACCAGCGTTTGGCCCACGATGCCCCATCGCGCCGATCCGCTCAACGGCAACGCCAGCATCAGCGGCCCGCACATGGCTACACAGTGCAGGCTGCCAGCAAGTCCGAGAAGAAAGGCAGTCCAAAACATTTGTCAGTTTTGAGTTTTGAGTTTTGAGTTTTGAGTTGACTCGAAACTCAAAACTCAAAACTCAAAACTGTTACAACCGTTTCGTGGAAATACGGAACATTGTTGCCCTGCCAGTCCACCTCGATGTTCCACAGGCCGGTGGCGAGGCGCTCGGCAGGAATTTCCATGATACCGGTCGGATCGGTTTTGATGTCCAAAAACATATCGTCGCGGACGGTGGACGAGCGGAAGCATTTGATTTTTCCGGCAGGTACACCGGCCTTCGAAGGAAACTGAAGGCGAATAACCTGCTTATCGGCATCGTACTGCGTTTTCAGTCCTACTTCGAGTGCCGCGGCGTTGTGCCGTTTGTCGAGATGTGCCTGATAGTTCAGGTCCAAATTATAGTAATCCTTGCTGACCAGTCCCGGATCATGTGCCCGGGAACGCAGCACAAAAGCGACCATGGTCACGGCAAATAGCCCGTAAACCAATGCGATACCGGTACCCCAATTGAATTTCATAATACTTGGTTGAATAGTTGATTGGTTGATTGGTTGATTGGTTGATTGGTTGACTGGTTGACTGGTTGATCGGTTGATTTCGGCGTTGTTGGCGTTGTTGGCGGGGACACCCACAACGGCGAAACTCAAAACTCAAAACTCAAAACTACCTCCTCCTTCCCGGCCCCATGAAGTTGGTTTCCACCTCGTCAATTTTTTTGCCTTCCGACCACACCTCAATGGTGATGGGCGTTTTCCGTCCCTTCAGGACAGCGGTTTCAAGTTCCACAAAAAAAACGCCTTTCTTGTTCTGGCCTTTTTCAACGATGCCTGGAGCCTGGCCGACGATCTGAATGGTTCCTTTCGGAGCAGTCAGCCGCAGTTCGACCGGCAGGTCCTTGGGTGATTTGTTGATGAGGGTGAACGTGTAAAGGTTCGTCAGGTGCGTTTCGTCCTTTTGTTGGTACATCTGTCCTTGCGAACGCAGGATGATGGTTTCTACAATACCCCGGTTGGCAATGAGCACCACGTCGAGCAACACGAGGGCCAGCAGCACCGCCGTGTACCCGAGCACCCGTGGGGTGAAAATTTTGCGGCGACCGCTCTCGATCCCGGTCATGGAATCGTACCGGATCAGGCCGCGAGGGCGCTCCACCTTGTCCATAATGGAATCGCAGGCATCAATGCAGGCGGTGCAATTGACACACTCGAGCTGGGTGCCGTTCCGGATGTCAATGCCGGTAGGGCATACGGCGATGCACAGTTTGCAGTCTATGCAATCGCCCACATGCCGATGCGCCATTCCGACCGCTGTGGCCGCATCGCCCGCCACGGCCATTTGGATTTGTTCCACGGGGGATTCAAGCGCGGATTTTTGCTTGCGCAATTTGGTGCGCGGTTCGCCCCGGACATGGTCGTACGCCACCACTATGGAATCTTTGACCAACAGGACACCCTGCAAACGCCCGTAGGGACAAATGGTGGTGCATACCTGCTCGCGCAAACGGGCAAACACCAAATAGAACACCCCCGAAAACACCAGCATGCTGAGGAAGCCCACGACATGCTCCGACATCGGCTCGCGGATGATGCGCAGCACCTGATCCATGCCGATGATGTAGGCCAAAAAGTAATTGGACACGACCACCGCGATGGCAAAAAAGATCGTGTGCTTGAGTGCCTTTTTTTTCAGTTTTTCGGGTGTCCAGGGCGAAAGGTCCAACTTGCGCTGCTCGCCCGCGTCGCCCTCGATCCAGTATTCGATTTTTCGGAAAATCATTTCCATAAAAACCGTCTGCGGGCATACCCACCCGCAAAACAACCTGCCGTACACCACCGTGAACAGAATGATGAACACAATGAACGTCAGGGTGGCCAATACGAACAAGTGGAAATCCTGCGGCGTGAACAACAGGCCGAAAAGCACAAACTTGCGTTCAAGAATGTTGAAAAGCAAAAACTGCTCGCCGGACACCTTGATGAACGGCATGGTCAAAAAAATGACCAAAAAGGCGAATGTGGTCCAGATACGAGCGTTGTAAAAACGGCCTTTCGGTTTTTTGGGATAAATCCATACCCGCTTGCCCTCCGCGTCAACGGTGGCAATCGTGTCGCGGAACGCTTCCGTATCCTCGATGATGGCATCCCAGTCTTTTTGTTGCTCGGTGGACATGTGGTGTGTGCAGGTTTCGGGTTTCGGGTTAGGAGGTTTCGCTTTTCGTTTGTCATCCCGAAGGGAACCGTCCGCTCTACGAGGGAAGTCATGCTCGGAAGAACATGCCTCCGTAGAGCGGACGGTTCCCTTCGGGATGACAAATGAAGCGGACGATTCGACAAAAAATCGCCCTACTTGCCGGCTGCCGGTGCCTCAGTCGCCGGAATGGAATCCGCGGGCGCAACCGCTTCTTCTTTCCAAATCGTGCCCTGCGGTTCCTTTGGATTGGGCGGGTTGGTGCCCTGCAGGGTCAGGATATACGATGCCACCTTTTGCATATCGGACGGCGAGAGCTGGGTCTGCCACGAGATCATGCCTTTTTCCGGCACGCCGTACTTGATCGTTTTGAAAATATTCTTGATGCCGCCGCCGTGTATCCAGTACTCGTCGGTCATGTTCGGCCCGACGGTGCCTTCGCCGCCCTGCCCGTGGCAGGCAACGCACACGTTTTTGAAAATTGTTTGTCCTTCCCCCAAGGCTCCGGCATCGGTCAGGGCTGTTACATTGGACTCGTCCACGGCGTTTGCCATGCCGGCCAATGCTATGGCCTGCTGTTTTTTGGCCTCTTCCACCTCCATGTTGTACTCCTCAACGGACGACGGGCCGTCGCCTCCCCAGTGGTAATAGAACATATAGCCTACGGCCCATACGATGGTGATGATGAACAGGTTGACCCACCACGGCGGCAAGCGGTTGTCGAGTTCGCGGATACCGTCGAAGTCGTGGTGCGACAGGATTTCGCCCTCCCGTTCGATCGGCACGGCATCTTCCCAGTACTGTTTTCGCAAGCGGGTCCAGAAACTGTCGGTGACAGCCTCATCTGCCGCCACTTGTTCCTCGGGCAGTTTGACGCCCGACTTGGAGGCCTCCAGGTCCAGCACCCGCTTGTACAGGAACTGGTTGACCTTGACCACATAGATCATCGCCACGATGAATAGTGCTGCACCCGCGATGGTCAAAATATACACCATGATCTGCGGCAACAAGGCAGCGCCGTCGGCAGCGGGCGCCTCGGTGGCGACCTGACTCCACACCGGGGCCGAGCCGGCCAGCAGGAGCAACGTGAAGAGATATTTGGCGAATTTCATCTTTCGATTTACGATTTACGATTTACGATTTACGATTTGCGAGGCGGCGGCTTCGCGGTTCGTTTTGTTAGTCGTCCAGCGGAAGGCGTGCCTCGGCTTCCCAGTTGTCTTTTTTATTTAAAAACACGCGGAGCACGGCAAAAAGGAAGGTGCCGAAAAATATCAGCAAGGCCGTGATGCCGAACCACTGGATGCCCTCGACGGATTGAAGCAGGTATTTGTACATGATTTATTTTTTAATGTCGGTTCCGAGACGTTGCAGGTAAGCGATGATGGCCATCATCTCCTTGGTTTCCATGCCTTCGTCCTTGATGCCTTCGGATTTCAGTTTGATGGCAATTTTCTTGGCTTGCGCCTGTGCATCGGCCACTGCACGCTCCTCGAAGCCTTCGGGATACGGCGTGCCCAGTTTGCGCAGGGCGGTGATTTTGGCGGGCAACAGGCTCAGGTCGAGCTCGTTGTCGGCCAATTGCGGGTACTGCGGCATGATGGAGCCGGGCGACATGGTGCGCGGGTCTATCATGTGGTTGTAGTGCCAGCTGTCGGGATACCTGCCGCCTTCGCGCTGGAGGTCCGGCCCGGTGCGTTTGCTGCCCCACAGGAACGGCCGGTCGAAGATGTACTCGCCCGACTTGGAGTATTCGCCGTAGCGCACGGTTTCGCTGCGGAACGGCCGCACCATTTGGGAGTGGCAACCCACACAGCCTTCCCGGATGTAGATGTCTCGTCCCTCCAGTTCCAGCGGCGTGTACGGTGTCACGGTGGAGATTTTCGGCACTTGGCTTTCCACGAACACCATCGGCATGATCTGAACGAGGCCGCCGATGGAGATCGCGATGGTGCTCCAGAGCAACATCTGCATCGGACGACCTTCGATCCATTTGTGCCAGTGGTCGCCGGCGGCTTTCACGTGCGGTTCGCGAGCGGGCGCCTCGGCGGCTTCATTGGCCATGAAGTTGCCTCCCGCAGCGGTTTTGTACAAGTTGTACACCCCAATGATCACGCCGGTGAAGAACAAGGTGCCGCCAAAGGCGCGCATGGCGTACATCGGCATGATCTGCGTAACCGTATCGAGGAAGTTGCCCCAAGCCAGCGTGCCCTCCGGCGTGAATTCTTTCCACATCAGACTCTGCGTCCAGCCCGCCCAGTACAAGGGGATTGCATAGAAAATGATCCCGAGTGTACCGATCCAGAAGTGAATATTGGCCAACTTGACCGAGTAAAGTTGCGTGCGGTACATCCTGGGCCACAGCCAATACAAGGCGCCAAAAGTCAGGAAGCCGTTCCAGCCGAGCGCCCCGACGTGCACGTGGGCAATAGTCCAGTCGGTGAAGTGGCTAATGGCGTTCAGACTTTTGATCGAAAGCATCGGGCCTTCGAACGTAGCCATACCGTAAGCCGTCACGGCCACCACGAAGAACTTGAGCACGGGGTCTTGCCGCACCCGGTCCCAGGCGCCGCGCAGGGTCAGCAGGCCGTTCAGCATGCCGCCCCAAGAGGGCGCAATGAGCATGATGGAAAACACCGTGCCGAGCGACTGCACCCAGTCGGGCATGGACGAATACAGCAAGTGGTGCGGCCCCGCCCAGATGTAGATGAAGATAAGCGCCCAGAAGTGGATGATGGACAGTTTGTACGAGTACACCGGGCGGTTGGCCGCCTTCGGCAAAAAGTAGTACATCATGCCGAGGTAGGGCGTGGTAAGGAAAAACGCCACGGCGTTGTGTCCGTACCACCATTGCACCAGCGCATCCTGCACCCCGGAAAAGAGCGGGTAGCTGCCGAACATCGAGTAGGGCAGTTCAATACTGCGCACGATGTGCAGCACCGCCACGGTGATCCAGGTAGCGATGTAAAACCAGATGGCCACATAGAGGTGGTCTTCCCGGCGTTTGAGGATGGTGCCGAACATGTTGATCCCGAAAACCACCCAGATGAGGGTGATCAGCAGGTCAATTGGCCAAGCCAGTTCGGCGTACTCGCTGCTTGTGGTGATGCCCGCCGGCAGCGAAATGGCTGCACAAAGGATAATCACCTGCCAGCCCCAGAAGTGTATCCACGACAAGGTGTCGCTGAACATCCGGGCCTTGAGCAGGCGTTGGAGCGAGTAGTACACGCCCATGAAAATACCGTTGCCCACAAAGGCAAAGATCACCGCGTTGGTGTGCAGCGGGCGCAACCGCCCAAACGTGGTGTAGGAAATGCCGTACTGGCTGAGATTCAGTTCGGGAAAGATCAACTGGAAAGCCAAAATTAGGCCGACCAGCATGCCCACGATCCCAAAGATGAAGGCGGCCATCCCGAAGGCCCGCACAATGCGGTTGTCGTACTGAAATTGTTCGATGCGGCTCATACGCTAGTTAAAGATGAGTGGCAGGTTTCGTTTTATTTAGGCGAAGGTTCCTCTTCCTTCGGGGACTCGTTGTCCACCAGTTCGTCGTCGAACAGCATCCGAACGGAAGGCGTGTACTCGTCGTCGAACTGGCCCGAACGCGTGGCCCAGAGGTACGCCAGCAGAAAGCCGGCGGCCACGATCAGACTGATAAGAATGAGGATGAAAATGATCTCCATGACCTTTTGTCGCTGAAATTGGGCGCAAGATCGGACGGGGGCGTTTCGGTGACGGATGACAAGTATCAGGCGGTCAGGTGATGTTTGTCAAGCCGGTCGGAACAGCTTGGAAATGTTGTGTGGCGGGGAGAATCAGTCGCCGGGAGCAAACCAGAACGGCACCACGCCGTACACCCGGAGCGAATCGGCTTTTTTCTCCGAAGGGGCCTGAACCAGCAACACATTTTTACCCGTCCGGAACTGTTGGGTCGGCAGGTATGCTACAAGCCCACGGGTATTTTCAGAAGGATGCCGATGAAACATCCACTCGACCGGCGACAGCAGGGAATCGTTCACTGAAACCCGGAAAAACCGGGAAAAACATTGGAGGTGGATGCTATCGGCCCGATGGAAACGCTCCCGGCGCGGCAAGGAGTCGGGCAGCGCAGCGGGCGCGCACAACCCGGCGAGTTGGTTGTCGAGGGCTTTCGGATACGCCACAAACACCCGCAGAAACGGTTCTGAAACCACGTCTGCCGGAATGGACACCGAAGGTAAAGCACGCCCCTCCGGACGCAGATTGTCGTACCGGCGGGCATCGAGCACGTCAGCCCCTGAGCCTTGGGCAAAGTAGGTATGGAACGTCGAAGTGCTACGCCCCGACAGGTCCAGCATGGTTTGCCAATACGAATGCAGGACACCGGCAAACAGCAACACCATGCCCAGAACCAGTACGATATAAAAGCGCTTGCGGGAAACGTTGGAGCTGTACGTCAGGTTGAGGTAATTGATCGGGGAAGCCACTAAGGGCAGCACCAAATTCCCGGCAAGCATGGTGGTCACATCAGTCATGCGCTGAAGCCACCGGCTGGAGGAAAAACGTTTGTATCGCAGCAGCAACACCAGTATCCCGGGGAGCATGGCCGCCAGAACATACAGCGCCAGCAGGGCGATGCTGATTATTTTGCCCGCCTCCCCGGGAAACCACAGGGGAACCAGGTGCATGATGAAAAAAATGATCAGGTAGGCAAAACTGATGCCCAGGCTGTACAAGGCGACCAGAAAAGCAAAGGAAAACAACTGGTTGCACAGGCGATCCAGCCGCAGGATGAAATCGTCGAGGCGGCCGAAGCGCTTGCGGGCTTTTTCGCGCGTGTATTCCGTTTGGCCGGGCAGATTTTCGTACTTGATCCCCTCCGGATATACCGCGTGCAGCCCAACCAGCCCGGCCCAAAAAGCCCGCAACACAAAATGGCCAACAAAGGTGGCAATCAGCATCCAGGCTACAAATTCGGCAAATGTGTAGGCCAACAGCGGCAACGCGTTTTTGGCGGGGCTGTCGCTCATGGCCAAGTTGTTGAGAAAATAATGCTGCCCGCGCTGCACCACCCCCGGCAGGTAGGAGGCTAAAAAAACCGCGGCGCCGGAGATGATCAACTCCAGGTTCCAACTGTTCGCTGCCAGAAGTTGCAGTTCTGTTTGACGTTCTGTTTCGGGATGTTTTTCCATAAATTGGATTTGTTTTTTGCCTTAAGGTACCCCTTCCTTGCGATTGAACAGTTTAGTTGCCTTGCCGAAAGGTGTATCCCAGACCCAGTTGGGGCGAGACCATGAACTGCTGGTTTTTGTCAAATGTGTTGATCTGGTACAGCGGGGTGGCGTCGGCGCTGAGCCGCAGGCCGGGGGCAAATTCCCACGCAAATCCGATATGCCCGAGCAGCCCGAAGCCCATGGGAATTTTGTTTTCGCCGGCGGCATTGGTGTCCTCATTCAGATATCGAAATCCCCAGGCAAGCCCTGCCCCGAAGTGCCACGCAGTTATCTCCGACAGTTCTTTTTGGAAAACCGCCGAGGCGCCGAGTCCATATCCTGCAATTTGGTCGCCCCAAAACGCCAACCCGATCCGGGGCACCAGCAGCAGCCGCTTTGTCGGGCCCGTCATGTGTGCCACTACTCCCTGCAGGGCCACGCCGAACCGCGCCGCATCTTCGCGGCCCTGAGCATCTATCCAGCCCTTGACCCCCAGGCTGAATTTGTCCGAAAACCCATAACCGATCTGGCCGCTCACCCCGAAGGTCGTCTTGCTTCCACCCAAGTTTTCGGTTCTTGCCTCCGGCATCAATTCAACGCCGCCCTGAAGGTCGAGCTCCTTTTCCTTCAACGGCTTGTTCGACAGATTCAGGGATGGGCTGTACACCACACTTTTGGAGCAACTCCACAGCAGGACTATGCCGAGCAGGACAGGAAGTGTCAGTTTTTTCATGTTTGCGAATTGTTTACGGTCTATACACGGGTGACTGGAGTAATCCGGTGCATATCAGCGAAGCCAAAGGTAAAATCGCAAGCAGCATTTTATCGCCCGATTACAATTGTCGCATCAAAAAAGCCCATTTTTGCCAATTCGTAAGTTGTTATTCCAAACTCCTGTCAGACGAACAAGTTCGTACAGACAGGAGTCCTTTCCGTCTGCACGAACTTGTTCATCTGACGGAAAAAGGAACACAAAACACAAAATTTGTCCCCCAATCGTAAATCGTAACTCAAAACTCAAAACTCAAAACTCGTAATGCTTCTCCCCGATCTCTCCGACACCATCGCCGCGCTCGCCACGCCTCCGGGCACAGGCGCCATTGCCGTACTGCGGCTTTCGGGCCCGCGGGCCGTGCTCATTGCCGACGGCGTGTTCCGGGGCAAGCGGTTGGAGAACCAGCCCACCCATACCGCCCATTTTGGTCGCATCGAGGCCGAAAACGGCCACACGCTGGACGAAGTTGTGGCCACCATTTTCCGGGCACCCAAGTCGTATACGGGCGAAGACCTCGTGGAAATTTCGGTGCATGGCTCCCCGTACATCCAGCAGGAAGTGTTGCAGTTGCTCCTGCGGAAAGGCGCCCGACTGGCGCAACCGGGGGAGTTTACCCTCCGGGCATTCCTGAACGGCAAGATGGACCTCAGCCAGGCCGAAGCCGTGGCCGACCTGATCGCCGGCCAGAGCGCTGCCGCGCACACGGTGGCCCTGCGCCAGTTGCGCGGCGGTTTCAAGACCGAGATCGCGCAGCTCCGCGAAGAACTCGTCCACTTCGCCAGCCTGGTGGAACTGGAACTCGATTTTTCGGAGGAGGACGTGGACTTTGCCGACCGCACACAATTAAAAAGTCTTGTAACAAAAATCCGGGAATACATCGGCTCGCTGCTGCGGACCTTTCAGTTGGGCAATGCCCTGCGCACCGGCGTGGCCACCGTCATTGCCGGGCGCCCCAATGCCGGCAAGAGCACCCTGCTCAATGCCCTGCTCAACGAGGAGCGCGCCATCGTGTCGGAAATCGCCGGCACCACCCGCGACACCATCGAGGAGGTGCTCAACATCGGTGGCGTGCAGTTCCGGCTGATCGACACCGCCGGCATCCGCGAGGCACAGGACGCCATCGAGGCGCTCGGCGTGCAACGCACGATGGAAAAAATCCAGCAGGCCGCCATTATCGTGTACGTGTGGGACGTAGCCGCCATGACCCTCGCGGAGGTGCATCAGGATTTGCAGGATATTGCCGGGACGACCCTTGCGGTCGCCCCGGATGATACCGGGCGACCACAAGGGTCGCCCCTACTGGTGGTGTGCAACAAAATGGACAAAGTCCCCTATTTCAAAACCGACTGGCTGCTCGATCCCACCGACCCCGACATCCCGCCCTTCCTCCTCGAAGGTGGACTCCCGGATCACTCATCGCTCATCGCTCATCACTCATCACTCCTCCCAGTTTCTGCCAAAAACCAGATGAACATCGAGTACCTCAAGGAAAAACTGTTCGAGTTGGCCGTGGGCGAGGATGTCAATCTGGAAAGCACTGTGGTCACCAATGCCCGCCACTACGATGCCTTGCAACGCGCCGACACGGCGCTCGCCGACGTGCTCACCGGGCTGGAAACCGGCATAACGGGCGACTTCGTGGCCATGGACATCCGGCGGGCGCTGAACTTCCTCGGCGAGATCACGGGCGAGATCGGGGTGGAGGATTTGCTGGGGAATATCTTTGGGAAGTTTTGTATCGGAAAGTGAAGGAAAACTTGACAGTTCGCAGCTACGAACAGCACAACATTCCCATTTTGATGCAAGGAGTTCCCTATTTTGCACCCTGTTTTACTCCTTAAGGGGCCTATAAAAAAGAAAATGGACAGTACAGCACTTCTACAACTTATTGGCGGCGGCGAAACCAGTCGCGAAGAACTGGCTCGCCTGCTCCAGACCTCCGGCGATCTGTATGCCGAAGAAATGCTCCTGCCCTTCACCATCTCCGATGAACTCGACGTCCGCGAGTTCCGCCAATTTTACGAAGAAAAATACCAGACGCCCTTCGACGAAGCCGAACTCCCCCGCCTGCTCGCCAACCTCCGGCTGGCCGACGGCGACCGCTTCAACGTGGCCGGCGCCCTGCTTTTTGCCAAACACCCCGAGAAAGTCGTCCCGCAATTTTTCATCTCCGCCGTGTGGTTTGCCGGCACCGATATCGCCGGAGAAAAATACCACGGCAGCGAAGACATTCGCGGTACGCTCCCCCAACTCTACCAGCGCGGTCTTGATTTTATGAAACGCGCCCTCAACCGTCCGCAAAACGGAAAAGACTTCAATACCCTCGGTGACCTCGAAATCCCGGAAGTCGTCCTTAAAGAGTTGCTGGTCAACGCGCTTATCCACCGCGACTACTTCATCCGCGACAGCATCAAAATTTTCGTGTTCGACGACCGCATCGAAATCCGCAGCCCCGGCAAACTGCCCAACAACCTGACCGAAGCCCAAATCAGGGCCGGCCTCCGTCGCTCCCGCAACACTATCCTGGCTTCCCTGGCGCCCGATGTGCTGCCTTACCGGGGTATTGGCAGCGGCATTTTGCGCTCCCTGAAGGCATGGCCGCATATCGAGTTTGTGAATGATAAAGAGGGGGAGGAGTTTAGGGTGGTGATCGGGAGGTCGCAAGGTTGAACGGGGCATTCTTCCGCAACTGCCCCACCGAACCCGGGCGGCACGCTGTTAAATTCATTAAAACATGGAACAACCTGATACCCAACCTGCAAAAACACCCGATCCGCAACCCGCACCAACGGTACGCACGGGTTCATCATGGAAAAATATGCTGCCGGGCCTTTTCATCGGCATCCTGGTCGGGGTAGCCGGGATTCTCTTTTATCAAAAGCACCAGCCAGACATCACCACCGCACTCTACACGGCGACCTGGGTTCTTTTTGGCCTTTTGATAATTACGTTTCTCCTTTTTTGGGGACTCCGGGCATATCTAACCCGGTTCATTTTTGGTTCAAAAACAGCCAGTGCAGCGGATGTTTTAGAGGATGCCCAACGGGTTTCCGACGTAATTACGGAGCGAGTGGCAGACAGGGTGTTGGCCGATTTACCACTTGAGGAAAGAGCAAGAATAAAGCATATCCTTCCAAGGTTAGCCAACTGGTTCTTTTGGGGACGTTTGCGCAATTGGTGGTGGCAATGGATTTTAGGGATTTTTGTTTCATTGGGTGGGATTACTGGAACGATGTTGTTGATGAATCAAAATGAATTGCTCAGCAACCAAAACGCTCTTATTCAGCGCCAAATGAGCCTTGAGGAAGCCAGCCGAAGAAGCGCTTTGGTAGTGCTGATGAGCAACATTATGGACAAAGTAGATAGGGAGATAGAGAACCAGCAGAAGAGCTTAACAGAAAAGCAGAAAGAGAGTAGGAAGTATAAACTGAGCCAATCCTTGATTGGGCAGATAGCCGCTTTGAGTCATTCTTTTAAACCTTACAGATATTTGAATGGGGACACACTTATTGCCAACCCCTTAAGTCCTGAAAGGGGGCAGTTGTTGATTACTCTGGCGTTATTACCTTTGGATACCGTCACTTTTGATAATATATATATGCCCACAACTTTTGAGACGGCAGCATTAGGTAGCACATATCTGAGAGGAGCGTATTTAAGCAACGCGAATTTGAGCGAGGCAGATTTGAGCGAGGCAGATATATTTAATGCGAATTTGAGAAATGCGAATTTGTTTAAAGCGAATTTGAGCGGAGCACATTTGAGCGAGGCAGATTTGAACAGTGCGGATTTGAACAGTGCGAATTTGAGCGGAGCACATTTGAGCGGGGCAGAGCTGAACTTTGCGGATTTGAGGAATGTAGATTTAAGAGGGGCAAATTTGAGAGAGGCAAATTTAGAAAATACGTTATTGCTCGAAACTAATCTGGAAAAGGCGAATTTGCAGGAGGCGAATTTGTACTATGCGGATTTGTTCAAAGCAAATTTGAGGGGGGCGGATTTAAGCAGAGCGAATTTGAGAAAGACGAATTTGTGCGAAGCGGATTTGAGAGGGGCGAATATGTGCAAAGCAGATTTGAGCGCTGACTCAATGTACAGTGGTACCCCTCGTTTTTTAAGACGTGAATCGAGTAATTTGACAGATGCAAATTTGAGTGGAGCGAATTTGAACGGAGCGAATTTATTCAAAGCTGATTTGAGCAGGGCGGATTTGAGCGGAGCGGATTTGAGGGGGGCGAATTTATTCAAAGCGGGTTTGGGAATGGCGAATTTATTCAAAGCTGATTTGAGCGGAGCGGATTTGAGGGGGGCAGATTTGAGGGGGGCAGATTTGAGCGGAGCGAATTTGGGCATAGGTTTGTCAAGTGGATGTAATTTTTTAGAAAATTTAAGCTTGACAGGTAAGGATTTGAGGGGGGCGGATTTAAGTGGAGCAAATTTGAACGGGGCAAATTTGAACGGAGCGAATTTGAGTGCAAGTACAGTATCCAAAGTCAAGTCACTTTATCAATGTGAGGGCATTCCCGATTCCATCAAAAGGGTACTTTTAAAAACGCACCCGCAACTATTTGAAAAACCTAAAGAGTAGAAATCACGGAGGAGTTTTGTGCTTTGTACAATCAGTACACCGCGTTTTCATGCTTGGGAAGGAAAAGAAGGGCAAGAAGCCCAAATAACGGGCTGCAAATGGAATCTAAATTTTTGACCAAAAATGCCCTAAAAATCACCCATTTTGTCAAATATGTACCCTATTTGTACCCAATTTTCATAACTACTTGAATATCAGAATACATCACTTTTTGTATCGGAAAGTGCCCCGCAAAAACACAGCCTGCACTTCACATTAAATTTCAAAAAATGTTTTAAAATCTGAATTTTCAGAACACGCAGGAGCGCGTAGCACCGTACATTTCAGGAGTATTTCTCACAAAATCGCACACCTTCTGAAATGGAACTTCAATTGATCCGCACAAAGATTTATGAAATCCGCGGGCAAAAAGTAATGCTTGACTTCGATCTTGCCGACTTGTACGACGTAGTAACAAAAGCGCTCAATCAGGCTGTGAAACGGAATGTCGAACGTTTCCCCGAAGACTTCATGTTTCAATTGACTGTAGATGAGTGGCAAACCTTGAAGACACAATTTGTACCCCCCCTTCCCGGTGTTTTTGGGAACCGGTCACAAATTGTGACCGGTTCCCAAAAACACCGGGAAGGGAAATCACTACCATACGCATTCACCGAACAAGGCATCGCGATGTTATCCGGTGTGTTGAAAAGCGATAAGGCCATTCGGGTCAATATTGCGATCATGCGCACCTTTGTCGCTCTCCGACACTTTGCGCTCAATTACGCGGAACTGGCACAAACAATAACCGCGCTGGAATCCAAATTTGAAAAGGAATTTGCCGACATCCATGAAGTGCTCAAGTGGCTTGGCGAAGAAAATCAAGCCCGGGCAAATGAAGTGGCCATGTTGCAAACGGATGATCCGGGGGTTGATGATTGGCAAAACCGGTTGCGTATAGGATTCAAAAAAGACCCGGAATCACCGTCTACGAATGATTGAGAAGTTCTCTTGTTCAGGTAGTTGACCATAAGTTGAGCAGCCCCTTCACTTCCCTAACACCTTTACCCGCTGGACTGGAAACTCAAAACTCAAAACTCGAAACTCAAAACTGCAAAACCCTCACTTCCCCAACACCTTCACCTCCACCCGCTGGTTCGATTTGTCGGCTTCTTTGGAAACGGCCTTGACGCGGGGCGCGGATTTTCCGTAGCCCTTGTGCGTCACCCGGTCGGCCGCCACGCCGTTGTCGGTCAGGTAGCGCATGACGGAACGGGCGCGGTTGGCAGATAGTTCGTTGGCGAAACGCTCGTCGGGCCGCAGGTTGGTGTGGCCGCCGACTTCGATTTTCAGGCCCGGATGGCGCTTCATGTACGCGGCCAGGGCGTCAAGCGTGCGGTACGACGCGGTGTCGAGCCGGTAGTCGTCGGCTTTGAAGTACACGTGGCCGAGTTCGAGAATGCTGCCCACGCGCAGGTTTTCGATCCCGGGATCGCGGCCCGCCTCGAATACGGTGCTTTCCGCAACGGCGGGTTTGGCAGCCGTGGTCGCAGCTGGCGGCGGCACCGTGGTTTTCGGCACAGCTGCCGGTGTACGTTTCGCCGGCCCGGACACGGGCGCCGGGTCCGACTGCACCGGCATCGGCCCGAATTCGATCACAATTTTAGCGCTGAGGTAGGCGTGGCTGCCGTCGAACGCCAGGCTGATGGCCTCCACCAGGATCGTGTTGTTGACGTTGGCAAAAAAGAAATCCGTCACGTCGTAGGAGTAGATTCTGCCCGACGTGTAGCCGGTGACGCTGCGGAACGTAAACCAGTCGTCGTACCCGTCTTTCAACTTCCCGTCGCGCTTGTCGGCACTGGCCAGCCGCTTGTTGATGTACACGCGCGCCACATCGTCGCTGTTGACCTCCAGCGTGGCTTTCCGGATGGGATCAGGTCCGAGCCGCACGTTTTTGCGAAACTGGTAGGCCTCCCCTTCCGGCTCGGCGGTGCGGTTGCGCCAGATCGGCTTGGAGCCGGAAATGATCTTCGAGCGCGGGCCGAATTCCGCTACGACGGCCTTGTAGGTCCCGCCGTACAGCGGCGAAGTGGCCGAGGCGATCTGCTCGGCCGACAGCGGGTATTCCCCAAACTTTGTCTTCCGCGCACCGACCTCCCAACTTGGGTCGGTCACGATCACAACCGGCGGCCGGATACCCGTAGGTTGCGCATTGGCCGGATCAAAACCAGTCGTTAGGAAAAATATAGCCGGAAGGGCGTAAGCGGTGAAGCGCGAGTACGTCATGTGCCGTTATTGGATGAGGTGAGTACCTGAATAAACCTGTTTCGACAATAACGAAAGTTTAAGCCCGGTTGTCGTGTGTTTTTGGTAAAAAAATCCTCACCGCCGCTCCACCGCCCCGCTGCCCACCACATTTCCAAAAAATACCGCGTTGGCGAACAGCCGGTTGGTGCCGTACCAGAATCCCCGGAAGTTGGGTGCGCCCGAAAAGCAGATAACGCGCCCGCTGCCCACTCCGCTCACCACGGCCGCCGCCGCACCCGGGGCTAGTTTCCGGTGCTGGGCGTGCAGGTAGCCCGCCAGCAATGGGTTGGCGCCGAACACCAGCGGCGTGGCGTACGGGTTGTTCGCCACTTCCACAAAAACCGTATCCCCCTGAAACACTGGCAGCCTCGGGCGGGTGTACCCGTAGCACAGCGGATGCGTCCGATCCAGTTCGGCCTCGAAAATGGCGCCAGGCAGGCTGAGGGCACGGCGGTCTTCCTCCATGCTGCCATAAGGGCGCCGTCCGCCAGAGGGTGTGGCGGCGGCATTGCGAAACTCGAGGCTCACGAGGTTGGCGCCGCTCAGCCAGCGCAGGGCCGCGCCCGAGGCGACCACCGTGCCGCCCGTGGTCACAAACTGTCGCAGTTTGTCGGCAGACAAGCGGCTGAAATTGCCGTTGGCCAGCACCACCGTGTTGTATTTGCTCAGGTCGAGGTTGGCAAAACGCTCCGCGTCGAGCATCAGCGGCGCGAGGCCGTAGCGGGTATCCAGCAGGTGCCAGGCTTCTCCGGTTTCGGCGGTGCCGGCCCCGCGCCCGGTGACAATCACCACTTTCGGCGCGCGAAGCGTAACGAAACTGTTGCTCCCCAGATCGGGGCCGTCGGGCGTGAGGCCGTTGGTCAGCAGGCGCACCCGCACATCCTGCGCACCGCTTTGCTGCATGCAGGCGTGTATGGCAGCGGCGTCCAGCGTCTGCCGTTCCACCGGTACGATCAGGCTTCCGGCAGCATAGTCGCGTCCTTCTGCGCGGAATGGTTTGGTGGCCACCTGTACACGGACATCGGCCCGGTGCAGGGCCGCCAGCAGGCGCGGCAGGTCGTAGCCTTCGGCCTCCACGGCAAAGGCGTAGGTGTCGGGACGCGGCGCGGGAACGGGCGACTGCGGCCAGGCCGGGAGGGCAGTCAGCGCCGTGCCGAGCCAGCGCGGTTGGAAAATTTGGCGGCCGACGGCAGACCAGTTCAGCCCGAAGGCATCGGGCAGCGTCCAGGCCGAGATGTCGTAAAAAATACTGTCGGGAAATGTCGTGCGCCGCTCGAAGATGGATTTCACGAGGCGGTAGTTGGGCTGGTCGGCAGGCACCACCCAGGCGCTGTTTTTTGGGAAAAATTGCTCGCCGAGGCGCACATCCTCTGCCAACGGGTGTACGCGGATGCGGTGGCGCAGGAGGATTTCCAGAAACTCCCGCACCGGCCGTTCGAACAGGCTGTCGCCAAACACGTAGGCCCGGTTTTCATCCTGCCGCGCCTCGTCGAGGGCGGTTTTGAAAAAATCCCGCAGGTAGGCGTTCAGGTCGCCGCGCATGTCGGTGAGCGCCTGCATGGTGGACAACGACGTGAGCACCTGGTTCCGCACAGAGTAGGGAAATGTGAGCAGGCCGTTGTCCGACTCCTGGGCGCTGCCGCGGCTGCTGCCCTGCTCGAACAGGATGCCGATGCAGCCGTTGCCGTCGGGGTAGGTGGAGCCTTTGCCGTAGTAAAAATCGTCGTAGTTCTCGCCGGAGAAGAACAGCACCTTGTTGTCCGACAGCAGCCGGGCATGGTATTCGCCGATGCGGGCGGTCAGTTCCTGGTTGCGGGCGGGCGTGATCGGGTGCACGCGCGAGGGCACGCCGGGCTGGAAAAAAAACGTGGCGTTGGTGCCCATCTCGTGGTGGTCGGTGAGCACGTTGGGCAGCCATTCCTGAAAAATTTCGACCCGACCGACCGACTCCGGCTGTTGGGTCACCAACCAGTCGCGGTTGAGGTCGAACCAGTAGTGGTTGGTGCGGCCGCCGGGCCAGGGTTCGTTGAACTCGTCGTGCGCCGGGTCGGGCATGAGCGATTGGCCGCGCCGGCTGTTCACCCAGGCGGAAAAACGCTGCAAGCCGTCAGGATTGAAACAAGGATCGAGCAGTACGACAGTGTTTTTCAAAAAACGCTCCACTTCGGGCGTTTTGGCGGCAGCCAAATAGTACGCCACCAGCAGGGCGGCGTTGCTGCCGCTGGCCTCGTTGCCGTGAATGGAGTAGCCCATGTACGCCACGGCGGGGAATGACGCCGGATCGAGACCGGCGCTCCCGGCCGGATCGGCGAGGCGGCGGCGCTGCTGCCGGATGTCGTCTATGCGGGCGTGGTTTTCGGGCGCCGTGACGGTCAGGCACAGCATGGGCCGGTGCTCGTGGCTGCGGCCATACTCGTGCAGCGCAATGCGGGCGCTCACGCGGTCGAGTTCGCGCAGGTAGCCCACCAACTGGTCGTGCGACACATGCCATGCGCCCACCTCGTAGCCGAGGAATTGCGCGGGAGAGGGGATGCCCGGGTCGTACTGCACGTCGGGGAGGTAGTATCCGAGCGGCTGGCCGATGGGGGCTGCTTGTTGGGCGTAGGCGATTGGCAGGGCTTGCGCGACACAAAAAAGTACTGTAAAAAGCGGACGAATCATTCGACAAATGTAGCGGCACCGGCAAACATGGCGGCAAAACCGGACCCAAAACTTGGGAAAGCCGCAGATTTATCGCTGTACGTCCGTTCGGCCTGCCTACTTTCGCCCCCATGAAAATCAAAGCCTTCGCCGTCCTGCTTTTCATCGCTCAGATCTACCTCACCTTCTTCGGGGTGGATTATTTCACCAAATACTGGAGTCCGCTGGCCCTGTTTCTCGTGTCGCTGGGCATAGCGGTGTTGTTTTTTTGGCAACGCCTGCGGCAAACACCCGTTGCGCCAACGCCCCTGCGCACATTGAAACCAGTCGTGGCGGCGCTTTGGGTTCTGGGCGGCATGCTCAGCATTTTCCTCGGCTACGAGGAGCTGCGCAAACTGTTCGTGCAATACGCCGACCCCGGCCAATATTCCGATGTGCTGCCCCAACTGGAGGCGCAGTACCAGCGCTTCGCCCGCGGCGAAATGCCCTATGCGCCCGTTGACCTCGGCTACAACGCTCCCTACCCGGTGTACATGCCGCTGCACTGGCTGCCCCTCGGCATCTCCGACGCGCTGGGCATAGACAGCCGCTGGTCGGGCTACATCCTGCTGGTACTGGCTGCGGGCGTGTACGGCTACCAGGTCGGGCGGCAACATGCGCCCGTCCTCGCCCGCGTCGCAGCGCTCGTGCTGCCCTCGCTGGGACTGTGGGGATTCATCCTGTGGGGCAAACTGGAAGTGCCCGTCAGTTTCGAGATCGTGGTGGCGGCGTACTATCTGGTGCTGGCCGCCGGGCTTCTGGGCCGTAGCCTGTGGTGGATCGCCGTGGGCGTGTCGCTGTGCCTGCTCTCGCGCTACACGCTGGTGTTTTGGCTGCCACTGCTGGCGTACATACTGTGGCGGGAGTATCCTCGGGCCGAAAACTTCCGCCTTTGGGGGACGGTTTTGGCCAGCGTGCTGCTGCTGTATATCCTGCCGTTTTATCTGCGCGACCCCAGCATTTTTTCCACCGGCATCAAGTACCACAACGACGGCGCGGTGGCCCAATGGATCGGACAGGGCGACCCGCCCGTGTCGTGGAGCATGGAAAAAGGCGTGTATTTCGGCATCAACATGAAGGCGCATTTCCCTGGCGACGCGGTGCAACAGGTGTTCCTCGCCCGCGTGCTGCAAGCCGCCCTCATGCTGGCCCTGCTCGGCTTCGGGCTATGGGCCTACCGCCGCTGGCGGGATCAGGTGGACGGCTTTTCGCTTTGCATCGTCCTGCTGTACGCCGTGCTGGGCTGCTTCTATTTTTTCAGCCCGATGACGTTTCAGTACTACTTGCTGGTGTTGTTCGCGTTGTCGGCGGTGGTGGCGGGGAAGGTGGTGTTGGATTGATTCGATTCACTTACTGTAGAATAAGTGCGGAAGCTTATTTCAGAGGTTTAATCGATCGCGCGTATTCCGCACCAACCGTTGCAAATCAGCCGAAGTAGGGTTGATTGCTAACCGTTGTTCCAGCAATTTCAAGCCTTTTTGCCAAAAAGGTTGAGCCGCCTTGTGATTCATTTCGCTATCACCCAACGCCACCCATGATACGGCAAGATTGCGTTGAAACCGCTCTGACACTGGATTGGCAGTAGCGAGCCTGAGACAAATTTGATGGTATTTCTGGTAGTGTTTTTTCGCTTCTTTAGCCTTCCCAGTGTTAAGGGCCAAGTCACCGAGTTTAGAAAAGGAAATAGCAAGATTGATCTGTAATTCCTCTGATTCAGGGTCTTCAGCAAGCAATTTGACAATTTGTTGATTTGCCTTAGTAAGAAACTGGCGAGCCTTGTCCAGTTTTTTAAGTTTAATTGCTACGTCTCCAAGTTTGCCAAATGAAACAGCGCGGTTGAGCAATATTTCCGCTGATATTGGATTGGATGTGGCAAGTTTTGTAAGTATCTCATTGGCATTTTCAAAAAAGTGTGCAGCCCTTTTCAACTTGTTATGTGAAAGCTCCACGCTCCCAAGTTTATCAAATGATTTAGCAAGATAGTTTTGCAAATCTTCTCTAAGAGGATTGGCCGTTGCGAGTTCCTGATAAATTTTATGGTACTGTTCGAAATAGTTTTGTGCTTCCTCCAACCTGCCAAGTCCTTCTGCCAAATCACCAAGCCTCGAAAATGATCTCGCCAAGTCATGTTTAAACCTTTCAAAAGCAGGATTGGCAAAAACCAGTTTTTGGCAAGCTGCATGAGATTGTTCAAGATATCGCTGCGCTATATCAAGTTTGCCAAGTTTTATGGCCACATTGCCTAATTTGGAAAACGATACGGCAAGTTCGCGTTGCAGACCCTCTGAATCGGGATTGGCTTTGGCAATTTTTTCAAAAATCACCTTGCCTTTCTCATAAAGCAATTGTGCCTCTTCCAGTTTCCCGTACTGAAGCGCCATATCTCCAAGGCTTGAAAAGGTTGCTGCAAGTTCTTGTTGCAGTCCTTCGGCATCGGGATTGCTATCGGCTAGCGTCTGAAATAATGTGTTTGCGTTTTCATAATATTCTTGAGCCTCTGCAGATTTCCGACGATTAAACGCTAAGTGCGCTAGCTGGGCAAAAGACTTGGCGAGGCTCCTTTGTAAGTCCTCGGAGTTCGGGTTGGCTTGAAAAAAAGCCTGATTTATTCCATGAACAGTCGTTAAATACTTGGTTGCCTCCTCCAGATTACCAAGATTAAGAGCCATGTCCCCAAGTCTGCCAAAAGATATGGCAAGTTCCTGCTGCAGATAGTCGGCATCCGGATTTGCGTGGACGAGACCCGCGAGTATCGCGCTGGCATTTTGAAAATGCTTTTGTGCCTCATTCGTTTGACCATTATGAATGGCGACATCCCCAAGCTTAGAGTACGATATAGCCAGATCGCGTTGCAATCTTTGTAAATCTGGGTTGGCCGTGGCAAGTGTGTGGATAATTTTATGGTATTTTTCAAAGTGTTCACGTGCTTCATTGGAATTTCCAAGAGCGAGCGCGATGCCACCGAGTCTGGAAATAACTACGGCGAGTTGGCGCTGCAAATTTTCGGTGCCGGGGGTGGCAGCAACGAGTTTTTCATGGATTTTCAAACTTGCTTCATACATGTTTTTCGCCGCCGGCATCTCGCCCATTTCCTTAAGTCTGTCCCCTGACCAGATCGCTAAATTCGCCACGTTCGCCGTATCCAAATTCTCGACTGCGTTTACCACTGACTGGGCATAGCCCAAAAACGTTTTTGCAATACCTAATTTTTCGGTTCTCAGTAAGGTCGTCAATCGGTCAACAAGACCCTCTATCCCTTCTGTCTTAGGTACTATTTTCCTACGGGTGAGTTCGGCCAATATAGGCAACAGACCATAGGCGGGCGGTTCGGTATTGCTGCGCTCTACAAACAGGAGCCAGCCGCGACGACACAGCCGGTCCAGGGTTTCGGTGAATTCCTGTACAGTCGAGTCTTCGTCAGGGTCAACACCAAATATTCGGCGCAGATGGGCTACCCGAATAGGCTGCGGGGGCAATAATGCCAGTAGGGCAAGCAGATTTTTCGCCGGTTCATCGGCATCAATGTGCGCGAAGTCGTAGAGTTGATCCAATATCTGGTCAATACGGCCTTCCGTTTCGCGCCAAGCCACTTCCACGCTGCGTTTTTTCGTCAGGTCAAGTACGCCATTCTGCTCCAGATCGTGACAGTATGCTGCAAAATCATAACCCGGAAGGTCGTCGTCGAGCACTTTTTGATAGTTCTTCGCTAGCAACTCTACCAGAAGAGCGTGCCCGCCGGTGGTTTGAATCAGCCCAAGAAGCAGGTCTTCCGGTACCTCCTGGGCCGCAGGACATGCATCAAAAAAAAGTTTTCGAGCGTCATCTTCTTTCAACTTTCCAACAGGTAGGGTGGGGAGATCAGCCGACTGCAAGCCGTTTTTGGTGAGACGCAGGGTGGCCAAAATGCTCCAGTTGGGCAAACGTTGACGTAAAAGCAGGGCAGTCTGCCGGTCGGGGTGGTCTTTTTCGCCAATGCCGTCGGCGTTGTCCAGCACAAGCAAGGGGTGTCCGGGCAATGCCGCGAGGCGATCGGTGAGAAGAAGGAGGCGCTGATCATCGGGCAGTTGTTGTTCTTCTTGTGAAATGAAGTGCTGTCGTAGCACAGCGTCTGAAAGTAAAGCCTGGCGCGCACCTTCGGCACAGTACACCCACACGACGTGATTGTGCCGCCCTTCGTTCCGCAATAGATACTGGGTGGCGAGGCTGGTTTTGCCAATTCCACCCGCCCCAATGAGACCGAGGTAGTTGCCTGGCTCTCTAAAATACATTGCCAGATCGTCTAATTCTTGGATACGTCCGGTAAAAAAGCGGCGATCCCAGAGTGGGTGGGAGAAAAGGCGGCGGGGCAATGCGGAAACTGTAGGTGATATGCTGGCTTTTTCATCCTTGAGATATTTTTGCAGGTCGGTTTTGAATAAGTCGCGAAAGTCGGCGATAGTAGTGAATTCACCGTAGATAAGGTCTGCCCCTGGAGTGAAGGATTCTTTCAACTCAAAAACCTTGTCCAAGGCTGAATTTTCAGCGCGGTTAGTGGGTCGAAAACCGGTTTTGAAATACACGAACGTTTTGCGACAACTTTGTCGGGCACGCTGCAACTCCTCGATTGTGAACTCACCTGCCTTGTCGTAAAAAATAACAAGAGCAATTTGACAGCCATCGAGCAATTGGTTAAAATGATCCTGAAAACGCCTACCGCCAAAGTCGCCGGAGGGGGAGTCAAATTCACAGAGGACAGGTTCCAAGAACATTCCGTCAAGTAGTTTCTGAATTTGAAGTACAAGGGCCGGAAACTCCTTACGCTCTTCCAGGGCCATAGAAGAAGCTAGAAAAATTTTGATGTGCGACAAAGACTTGTGCATGGTATTATGTTTTCTTTTGGCACGGTTGGGGGCGATCACAAATCAATTTTAAGGCAAGAACATTACAACGGTTGATCTTCAATGCCGATTGAAGATGCCAAACATATCTCAAAATATCACCTTTTGCTCCGACTTTACCTCGTACCCGGCTCCATAGTACAACACCAGCCGGCCATCCTTCCAGGTTTTCGGTACTTCGAAACTGAACGTGCCTTCGCCAATCGTTTTGGCCTGCACAAAGGGAAACTCCACCGCGTAGGGCGCGATCTCCGCTTCGCCGTGCAGCAGGTGCAGCGTATGGCTGGAAATGTTCTCCCCGTACGGCGGCCGGATACAGCGCAGGCGCACGTCCAATTTGTACGATTCCGGGTTTTTGTTGGACAAGGTGGCTTCCACAAACTGAAAACCCGTAGTGCCCACGTACGACGCGGACAGTTCAAGCGGTTCGGTCGGGATCGCGATTTTTTTTGAAAACGGGCCTGTTTGTTGAACACCTTCGGTCGGGCTGGTGCCGGCTGCATCGGCCTCCGGAGGCGACGAAAACAAGGGTTTCAGCAGGAACACTACCACCAAAACGCCGCCAAGCAACCCAAGTCCGAGCCATGCCCAGCGCCCGGCCTTGCCCGATGCAGGCGGCTGTGCGGCCCGACCGATGGAGGCTCTGCCCCCGGATTCGATATAATCCAGCAACCGTTGACGAATACGCGCTTCTTCCACGTTTGCCTGTTCCGGCGTGAGTACGCCCGCGCGCGTATCGGCCTTCAGGTCGTGCCACTGGCTTTCGAGCAGCACCAGTTCCGACTGCGCGGATTCCCGCAAGCGGCGAAACAGTTCGTCCAGTTCATTTTGAGCAAGCAGGCGAAGCAGGTGTTCTTTTGTCATGTACCGGGGACGATGTTGTGCGTGCAAAAGTAGATTTTTCGCAAAAAAATTCTCCTCGTTTCGTGTTGACCTTCGGATTGCCCTCGGCATTATCCTATAAAATGTCGAACAATCTAAACCATTCGCATCATGAAACGCACACACATTCTGCCCGCTCTGCTCCTTATCCTCGGCTCCACCATCGGCCACGCCCAAACCACTCTGCCACCCGCCGCGGTGCCCAAGGGGATGCTGACCACTGCCGAGGGCAAAAAAATCGAGTTCCTCAACCTGACCACCGGCCCCGAACAGTATTCCTTCAAAAATGTGGAAGTCGGCAAGTACCAGTCCCTGCCCGCCGACCAAGTGTTGCGCATCCAGCAGCAAACCGGCACCGAAGCGGGGAAATGGGCCTTGTACTTCGGGGTGTCCGGACTCATTGGCAGCACGCTCGGCGTGTTGAGCGCCAAAAGCGATGCCGATATAATCGGCAGAGAGGTGGACAACTCCAAATTGGTGCCCATCGTCATCGGGCTTACGGCCGCCTCCACCCTCATCGGCCTGGCAATCGGTTCGGGCAAGAAGAAGTACCACACCGTATACGATGCCCCTTCGAAAGACACCACATCGTCGCCGTTCGCCCCGTTCCGCATCCGGATCGCCTCGCCCGCCCCCCGCAGCATCGGCATCGGGATCAGCTACCACCTCAGCCACACGAGCCGCTAACCTAAAACACACTCCACCATGACAATCCTACAGATTTTCCGCATTACCTCTCTTGGCGCCGTGCTTGCCCTCACTGCCTGCTCCACGGCCAAGATCGCAGACCCCGCCGAGGATCAACGCCTGCGCACCATGGCACCGCCCGAAGGCATGGCACTCGTCTATTTCGTGCGCCCGAGCAGCCTCGGTTCTGCCATCAAAATGGGCGTTACCGCCGACGGCGTGCCCATTGGCTCCACCCACGGGAAACGTTACATTTTTGCTACCCTGAAACCCGGCAAACGCGAATTCGTGTCCACCGCCGAAAACAAGGACGAACTCGTGCTCGTGGTGGAGGCCGGCAAAACGTACTTCATCGAACAAAAAGTGAAGATGGGCATCATAGCGGCCCGAAACCAGATCGAACGCCTCGAAGAAGCCGATGGCCGACAAAAACTGGCCAAGTGCAAACTCTCGGGCGACTGCCCGGCGTACAAACCGGCGGGCGCGACACAAAAATAAGTTCCCAAACTACGCCGTCCACATCGTACACTACAACCTTTCCAGATATGAAAAACATCACGCTGTTTCGTTGTCTCATTGCGTTTTTTTCCGTCATGGTTCTGGAGGGATGCTTCTCTTCGGGATACACATCCGGGAGCACTTCTTATTCCTGTAGCCGGTGCCGGCAATCCGTTTCAAGCGCAAGCACTTCCTGCACGCGTTGTGGGGCAAGATTTTCCGGCTATCGGACCATGCCGCGCAGCGTATATCGCCCAACATATACGCGGACGCATACCACATACCGCCGGGTAAGGTACTGACCCTTCAAGCATAGCCTGCTTCGTTTTCACCACCACCAACACATCTGACATCATGGAATCTCCGCTCGAAAATACATCCAGCCAACCTCGGAAACCAAGCCCAATTTTTGCCGTCGTGGCACTTGGCGCAGCCGTCCTGCTCTATCTTTTCGGACCCTCCCTTGCCCGAAACCGGGCATCTTCGGAGCCATCCCGTGGCGGGTACATAGGCGAACTGGAGCGGGACATCGAAATTGCAAACAACAGATTTGCGATTGATGCCTTTGCTACCGTTCTTTTGGTCATCGGGATGATCCTGTTGATTCGATATTTTATCCTCAAAAAGAAAGGCGACAGTAGCGGCTAATACCCTCGGTGCCCGGGCTGCTCACCGCTGCGTGAACAACCCGAGTTTTTTATCCAAAAAAACCGACTTTTGTGGCGATCCGTGCGATAGGATGGCACACGGATTTGCACGGATGAGACACGGATTCAACGGATTTTCTTTTGGGTTTTGTTTGATCCGTGTCTGATCCGTGGCATCCGTGTACAATTCTGCAACACCATACCGAAACGATCACGTCACCATTTGCCATGCCTGTCCACCTCCTGATTGCCCTCTTGGCGTTTTTTCCAACAAACTCCGACCCGCGCCCCGGTGTGGTCAAGTGGACCACCGAAACCGACCACGACTTCGGCATGCTTCGCCAGGGGCGTCCGGCCACGTTCACGTTCACGTTCCAAAATGCGCTGGACGAGCCTATCGTCCTCGAAACCGTACGCACCACCTGCGGCTGCACCGCCGCCGAATGGACGGAAGCCCCCGTGGAGGCCGGACAGTCCGGCGAGGTCGTCATCGAGTACAACGCCGACCGACGGGGCGATTTCAAAAAAAAGATCACCGTGTTCTTCGACAAGCAGCGCAAGGCCGAGACCCTGTGGATACGGGGCACGGTTGAATAGATTTACGAATTTCGATTTACGATTTACGATTGGCTGATTTGTGCAAATTGGATGGGAAGCGCATCCCTACCTTTGAGCAAAAAAACAGCCAACAGCCAACAGCCAAAGGCCAGCGGCCAACAGCCATCCACCATGCTTCAGTTTTTTCGCTCGGATAGACCCAGTCAGTGGACCGATGAGGACCTGCTGGCCCGCTACCGGTCTGACGGCGACGTGCGGCACTTGGGGTTGTTGTACGAGCGGTATATGCCGATGGTGTACGGGGTTTGCCTGAAAATCCTGCGCGACCCCGGAAAGTCGGAGGATGCCGTGATGAGCATTTACGAAGAACTGACGCGCAAGGCAAAGGAGCATCAGGTGGAATCGTTTCGGGGCTGGTTGTACGTGCTGGCGCGCAACTACTGCCTCATGGAGTGGCGCAAAAACCAGCGCCGCCCCACCGACTACCGTGCGCCGGAAGACATGGTGCACTACGACGCGGTAGAAGCGGCTTTCGAGGTGGAACTGCCCGCCGCCGAGGACAAATCCCTCGGGAAATGCCTCGAACAATTGCCCCCGAACCAGCGAACCAGCGTGCAGATGTTTTATTTGGAAGAAAAATCCTACAAAGAAATAGCCGGGCTGCTGGCGGAGGAGATCGGGAAAGTCCGGTCTTACATCCAGAACGGCCGGCGCAACCTAAAAATCTGTCTGGAAAAAACCGGCACCCGGTACAAGTCATGAACAGGCACACCACCGACGACGCGCGTTTCCTGTACCTTCTGGAACGCTGGCTAAACGGCGCATTCGACCGCGCCGACGAGCGGGAGCTGCATGCCCTGACCGAAACCGACCCGTTCCGCCAGGAGGCCTGGGAGGGCTTTTCTGCGCTGCCGGAATCCGACCATGCCGCGCAGCTCCACCAGATTCGCCGCCGCCTCCAGGCCAAACGCTCTTCCCGCCGGGTACCGTTCAGCGTTTGGATGTCTGCCGCAGCAGCCCTGGCGCTCGTGGTGGCAGCGGTTTATTTTTGGCCGAAGGCCGGACATAAAGACCTGGTTCAAACGACACAACCTGTAGAAAACGCCCCAACCGACATCCAGGACGATCTCGCCGCAGCGCCCGACCCCGGCGAAGCTCCCGGTGCAACAGCCACCCGCCCGACGGCACCGCCGCAAGAGCCGTCGGCAAGGCGCTCCGAACAAAGCGGGCCGGTGCCGGAGTACCGGCAACCCGAGCAAGACGATTTTGCCGCAGACATGGCAAATGAAGAAGAAAAACCGGCAGACGAATCAACGGCCACCGCCGGAGAACCCGAAGCCGCTCGATCTAAGGAAGTGGTCCGACAAGCACCGCCGGCACAGCCACAGGGCACAGCAGGTGTACCCGCATTCAACACGGCCTCCGACAAGGTTGCTGCCACCGAAGCAGCCAAACCGGCAGCTCCCGCGACGACCGCCCCCATGAAAAAAAAGGCGGACAGCGCGTTCGCATCCGAGCCGCCAAAGCCGCTCCTGTCATCGCCTGCGGCCACACCGAACGGAGGCTGGGACAACTTCCAGGATTTTCTGCGCCGCAATGCCCGCCTGCCCGAGGCTGCCCGCAACAACAATGTGAGCGGCAGCGTACGCCTACAGTTTACCGTCGGCCCCGACGGCAAGCCCGCCAACGTGCAATTTCTTCAAAAACTCGGCTTCGGCTGCGACGAGGAGGCCGAACGGCTGGTGCGGTCGTTCGACTGGGCGCCACCCGGCAACGCCCCGGTCGTGGTCGTGGTGCCGTTCCGACGGTAGGGCTGTTGGCTATTGGCTGTTGGCTGTTGGCTGTTGGCTGCCGAATAAGCGTACACCGCCAAAGTCAAGCATCGCGCTCAGGAAAGCCAATGGCCAATGGCTAACAGCCAACGGCCAAAAACCAAAACGTGCTTCGGCTGTTTAACCCGTACCTTCGGCAATTACTCCATACTTTTGCCACACTCAATTTCGGCGCACCCTACTTGGTGCGCGTTTTCTTCGATGAAAAGACAGGCTGAAGCCCGAATTCCCACGCGCATGGGAAATTTCACCATGATCGCCTACGCCGCGAACGCCACCGAGCGCATGCCCCACCTCGCCCTGCTGGCCGACGGTTTCGACCCCTCCCAACCTGTGCCCGTGCGCATCCACTCGGAATGTATGACCGGCGACGTGTTCGGCTCCCGCCGCTGCGACTGCGGCGAACAGCTCGATGCCAGCCTGCGCATCGCCGCCGAACGGGGCGGTCTCGTCATCTACCTGCGCCAGGAAGGCCGCGGCATCGGCCTCATCAACAAACTCAAGGCATACAACCTGCAAGACCTCGGCCTCAACACCGCCGAAGCCAACACCCACCTCGGCTTCGACGTGGATGCCCGCCAATACGAATGCGCGGTGTTCATCCTGCAAGACCTCGGCATAGAGGCCGTCGAACTCATCACCAACAACCCCGACAAGGTGGAGGCCCTGCGCCGCTCGCCCGTCCGGGTGGCTGCCCGCATCCCGTTGGTCATCAAACCGCACGACGAAAACCGGGATTATTTGGTGACCAAGCAGGAGTTGATGGGGCATTTGTTGGGGCTGTGATCGTGCTCGCCCGTAGAGGGATTGGACACGGATTTGCAGGATCGGACACGGATTTTCACGGATTTTTCTTTTTGATTTTTTTATCCGTGAAAATCCGTGTCCAATCCGTTTCATCCGTGTCCAATCCCCCTCGCAAGCGGCAAAATAGGATCAATCGAAACACCCGCAATCCCGGTCCACCAGCCACACCACCCGGAACTGCACCGGCTCGTTGGCCGCCGTCGGTACGGCGAAATCTTGCGGGCACACCGTCACCACATGCTGGTGCCCCGTGGCCACCGTCTCGTCGCGGCTCAGCAGTACCTGCCCGTTCTGTACGACCTGCCAGGTGAACTCGAAGGGCGGCGTGCCCGCCAGGTCGAACTGCACGTTCACGCAGCCGTCGCCGCACACCGCCTCGGGCGGCACCGCCACCGCCATCGCGGGTTTTTTGGCCCAACGCACCTTGGGGCCTTTGTGCAGCGAAAAACACTTCGCCGCCGCGTCCAGCAGCAGGCTGTCGCCCGGCGCGAGCGGGCCGGCCAGCACGGCCACGAAGTAGGTGCTGTCGAGCTGCATGCTGTCGGGCAGGAAGTGGAACAGCAGCGTGTCCGAGTACTGCACGATGCTGCCCAGCGGGTTGGCGGGGTTCGAGTACAGCGCGTAGCGCAGCGTGTCGCCCGGCTCCAGGTGGTAGCCTTTCGGCAGGGGCAGGGCGATGGTCTTGTCCGGCCCGCACACCGTGACGGCGGCCGTGTCGAGCGTGCCCGCCGTGGTGGCGCAGCATTTTTTCACGGTGATCGAAAAACTCATGGGCTGGCCCGTGCAGCCCTGCCGCAGGGGCGTGACGGTGACGATGCCCGTGCGGGCGCTGTCCACCGCCTGCGGGGCGAGTACCAGCAGGTTGGGCGCGTTGCCCGCCGTGTCCAGCCCGATGGCCGGGTTGGAGTTCGTCCAATGGAACTGGGTGCCGGGCGAGCCGGTGAGGGTCAGGGCAAGGGTGTCGCCCGCGCACACGGTGGTGTCGGGCAGCGCGGTGGCTGTGGCGCGGGGCCGCACGGTGATGTTGAACGAGACCGGCGCGAAGGGGCAGGGCTGGGGCCACACGGTGACGGTGGCCACCTGCTGGCTGGCGCCGCCCTCGGCGATGAAGGCGATGTCGCCCATGCCGGAGCCGTCCAGCCCGATGCCGGGCATGTTGTTGGCCCAGGCGTAGCCCTCGGTGGCGTTTCCGCTGAAGGGCACTTTGACCTGGTCGCCGGGGCACACTATGATGTCGGGCGGCTTGGTCATGTTGGAGCCTTGCACGGTGATGCTGAAGGTGACCGGGTCGCCGGTGCAGATGTCGGTGGTGGGGGCCACGGTGACGGTGGCGGTCTCGGTCTGGGGTGCCTTGGTGGCGACGAAGTTGATGTTGCCGGTGCCCGACGCGGGCAGGCCGATGGCGGGGTTGTCGTTCGTCCAGGCGTAGCCGGTGTTGTGCGTGCCGCTGAAGGGCAGCGAAATGGACTCGCCGCCGCACACGGTGATGTCCTGGATGTTCTGGGTATTGAGGGTCGGGCGGGGGTAGACAACGAGTTTGAGCGGGATTGGGTAACTGTGGCACTCCGGGTCATGGTACGCACCCATCGTAATCCAGCACTCTATAGGTGTGTTGCCTGGGTTTTTTGCGATAAAATCAAGAGGGCCTTCCTTGCTAATAGGCCCTTCGGTACAAATTGAAATCCCCCACCTGAAGTATGCAGCATCGCCGGTGAGCTCATAATACACATGCTGGCCATGGCAGGCGTACAGGATTCCCGGGTGGTTGTTGATGCTGGGCAGTGGCCTCACATCTAGATCGAGGCATATCGGGGTCGGATCATAGCACGGGTTGGTGGGGGTGGCGCACAGTTGGGTTGTGCCGCTCTGGGAAAAATTGACGAGCACGGTTGCCCCGGTGTTCGGCCCGTTGAACGTCGCGATGGGCGGGTTCAAGGCCCAAACAAGCCCAGCCATATCGCCGTTAGGGATCGTGTAAAAATGGAAGAAGTCGTTCGGGTTGTGGAGGCACATGGAGGGCATTGTTTCGCCTTGTATTGGATCTAATGGCGGGCATTGGGCACACAACATCTCTACTAAACCGAACACAAGGAACGGCCCGATAAGTCGGATTTTCATAGTCTTCTTTCGTTGAAAAAGCCGAACCCGCGTACCGCGCATGCGCCCTCGAGAAGCACACAGGTTTGGCGGTTCACAGATCAGGGTTTAGTAACAGCCTTGGGATGTTGAGTCGCAATCGTCGGTGTGGTAACATCGAATCGTGTTGGGCGGGATGGTCACGGGAAGCGGTACGGTGCTGACTCCAAACTGCACATAAAGGTCGGCATCGTCCGTCAAAGAAGGATTTCGGATGCATACCGAGCCGTTCGACAGTACGCAATAAACAACTGGAGCAGTTTCGTCAAAGACGGAGACGTTGTAGCGGTCGTCGCTGTTCGAGTCGCAGCCCCAGTCGCAATCGTCAATGGAGGGGGTGATGTCGCCACAAAACTCAAGGGTGACATCGTCCAACGTATACACGGTGAGCATGCAATAGCCGGTCTCACAGCCTCCCGTCCGATCGATAACAGGAATGTCGGGTCTCGGACTGTTCACCGCCTGGTGCTCTGATGCTTCGCGCTGGCAGGCACAAAGCAGGAAACAAGTGAGCAACATTGTCGGCAAGGTTTTCAGGGTAATCCCCACGGGGG